>PDWJ01000172.1_pt1 | contig 211294 bp, 148 predicted proteins | sample 1430881 | NCBI WGS metagenome assembly PDWJ01 (sample SAMN01162460, study PRJNA174530) | Oral metagenome, whole genome shotgun sequencing project. | biome: Marine environment; feature: Marine mammal; material: Swab sample of the gingival sulcus; isolation source: swab sample of gingival sulcus...
GAGGACTGGCTTCAACAGGAAGACCTCAACGTGGCCATCACCGGCATTTGCGATGTCTATGATGCCCATGCCGAGAAAGGGATGGCCACAGCACTCAATGAAGTACGGCCTGGCGGCAAAGGTCATGGGCTCCCTGTAAAACGCTACAAAACACATACAGCCTTGCTGAACGATCCCGACATCGATGCCGTGATCATTGCCACGCCCGACCATCACCATGCAAAGTTTAGCTGCGAGGCAATCCGGGCGGGAAAACATGTCTACTGCGAAAAGAGTATCAGTCACACCGAAGACGGCCTTTATGAGGTCTATGATACGGTTCGCAACAGTGACCGTGTGTTCCAGCTGGGACACCAGATAACCCAGAATGTGATCTTCCAACAGGCCAAAGAAATTGTCAAACGGAACATCCTGGGAAAGATAACCCTGGTTGAAACCACCACCAACCGGAATACGGCCAGCGGAGCGTGGATTCGACACCTCGACGCAGATGGCAATCCCAAACCCGGAGACGAAAGCAGTATCGACTGGATGCAATGGCTGGGCGACAGTCCCTACAAACCCTTTTCCATCGACCGCTACTATAACTGGACCAAATGGTTCGATTATGACATGGGAATGATCGGACAACTCTTTACCCACGAATTTGACGCCGTGAACCAACTGCTCAGAATCGGCATCCCGGCTTCCGCTGTCGCCTCGGGTGGCATCTATTACTGGAAGGACAACCGGGAGATTCCGGACGTACTGCATGCCGTGTTCGAATACCCGGAAAGAGATCTGACCCTGACCTATAGGCCTCAAGAGGCCTGACCACGACGAATATCAATGGTAGAAATGTCGACGTCACTCACCTTCACATCAAAGAATGGCTCGATTGCATCAGACACGGAGGAGAAACGAGCTGCAATATTGAACGTGCCTTTGAGGAGGGCGTCGCCTGTCTGATGGCGCACAAATCCTACCTGGAAAAACGCCGAACCGAATGGGATCCTGTAAACCGGAGGATCATTTAACAAAGGAACATGAAACTGAAAGGGGTTGAAGTTCTGGTCCTGATTTTTGTCCTTGCGGGCTGCAAGCCCGGATCAGGGGACCATTGTCCCTTTCAATTTCAGGAAGACGAGAATGGTGTCTTGCTGACCGAAAAAGGAAACAGGGTCTTTTGCTACCGGAAAAGCCCCAAGAGCCTCAACGGAGAATATGTATGCAACCATTACATCCATCCTCTTTATGCCATAAATGGTGATACGCTCACTGAAGAATTTCCCCCGGACCATCCTTACCATCGTGGAATCTTCTGGTCGTGGCACCAGCTGTATGCTGACAGCCTGAGCCTGGGTGACGATTGGGTCATGGACGGGATCAGTCACGGAGTAGAATGCATCCACACCTGCTGTCATCGCAACAAAGCCCTGCTTGAACTAAAGGTCATTTGGAAGTCGTTTTCCCGGAGTGAGGAAATGCCTTTTATGGAGGAGATGACCCGCATTGAGGTCCATCCACTGGAAAAAGGCATGCGGACAATCGATTTTACAATCAGCCTCCGGGCTCTGATTCCGGATCTGAGCATAGGCGGAGCGAATAACGAAAAAGGATATGGCGGGTTCTGCACTCGTCTGAAGCTGCCCGATGACCTCAGCTTTGTTTCGGAAGGGGGAACCGTGGAACCAACAACCCTTCAGCTGAAAGCAGGAAGCTGGATGGACATTAGAGGGAGCTTTGGTGCTTCGGGCCGAAAGAGCGGAATAACCATCTGCTGTCACCCGGATACTCCAAACCATCCGGCTCCCTGGATTCTGAGAAAGAAGAGCTCCATGCAGAATATCGTCTTCCCCGGAAGGGAGAGGGTCGCAATTTCCATGGAAGAACCCACCGTACTGCGCTATCGCCTGATCGTACATGAAGGCAATACAACAGGAAACGGGATGGCCAGACTACAGACCGAATTTGAAGAAACTGTTTTTGTACAATGAACGAGATACTTATGAAAAGATATCATTTGCTCCATCTGGTGAGCACAATGTTCTTGGGCATGACCACCGTTTCGGGCCAACTAAAGGAGCACACCCAGATCGTAACGGTTCGGGACTTTGAATACGAAATAGAAGTGGGTGGAAGCCGTGCCCCTGTGAATGAAACCATTGTCATTGAAAATCTGGGCGACCAGGCTCTGGTGAACCCCCGAATTACAGTAGATGGCCGCTATGACTGGTTCGACGTGGAAGCCATTGCCCGGGAGGCCACCCGGGGCTGCAGTACAGATGAAGAAAAGGCCCTTGCAATCTGGGATTTTATTCGCCTCAACTTCGACCATCTCGCCTCTCCCGGCGACCGCGAATGCCATAACCCGGTCATCGCGATGAATGTATATGGTTATGCCAATTGTGCCTACCACAGTACGGTATTCACCTCCCTTTGCCGGGCGGTCGGTATTCCGGCCAGGGTTTACGAAGTATGGCATCACACCGTGTCCGAGGCCTATTACAACAATGCCTGGCACATGCTCGACAGCGACATCGGCCTGTATTACCTTTCGGGTGACAACCGGAGCATTGCCTCGGTCGAGCAATTGTGGGAGGACCAGCGCATCAGTGGTGGAAAGGAATCCGGTGCGGCACTAACAGCCTTTTCGGGCCGGAACAAGGCCGTACGTGCCATCTACACAGATGTGGAGGGTAAGCATCCTTACCTGTCGCAGGATGGCAAAAAGATCCGTGGCTACCGCTACTATTTTGGTCCGTCCGAGTGCTTCATATCCACTGGCTACGATCGCTTCACCTATGAGGAACACGACATGTCCATGACCCTGCGTCCGGGAGAGAAGCTCATCCGAAACTGGAAGGGCGGTGATAAATACTACGACTATAAACGGCACGACCGCAATCTTGCGCGGGGACAAAAAGAAGCCAAACCTTTTCGTTACGGCGATGGTCAGCTCATTTGGAAACCGGACCTGAAATCGGAATTGGCCCCTTCCTTCTTCAACAGCTACCAGGCCCCCGGCTTCCAGGTAAAGGATGGTCAGTCGCCCGCCATACATGTCCGTCACAAACATGGTGGGATTTATGACTTCCCTGAACGGGCCATCCTGTCCGTAAAAACCCCCTATACCATCCTGGGTGGCACACTAAAGGCCAGATTATACCGTGGAGGGTGCAATGAATGGGACCGGTTAACGGCAAAGGTTTACAGCCCGACCGGCCCGGTCATTGAACAGGTCTGGAGTGCCCCGGAGGGGACAAGCGGAACCATAGATGCCAAGATCAGCCTAGATGAGCTCCTGTTTCCCAGCGGAGAAAGGGGCCGGCACGCCTACCATGTGGAATTCGGTTTCATGGCCGATGAAGGCAATGATCCACCCACCCAAAGCGGGATGGAGGAGGTCGAGCTCATCACCGACATCCAGGTTTGTTCCAACTCCCTGCCTGCCCTGCACCGGGGACGAAATGTCGTTCGTTATCGCGACGAGACCCCGGGAGTGCATAAGGTAAAGATTACCCATATCTGGACCGAGCGAACCGACAACACCCCTCCCGATGCACCTGCCAGGGCAATCTTTCCGAAAGAAGGCGAACACATTGCTACGCTGGCTCCCCTTTTCAGATGGGAAGCCTCCCCGGATGCCGACAAAGCCGACAAGATTACCAACTATAACATTCTGATCAGTTTCGATCCCGAATGCCGCTGGCCCATTGCCACGGCCCTGCATAAAGAGACCGATTCGGGCGTACCCGAATTTCAACTTCCGGAGGGCTGGCTAAACAAGAACAGCAGCTATTACTGGAAGGTCAGAGCCCAGGACAGTCGTGGCGAATGGAGTGAATGGAGTGAAATATACAGATTCAAAACCGAATAAGATGAAATGCGCTGCCCGATTTACCGCACTCTTGTTTCTGCTGGTCCTGTGTCTGGCTCCCTGCACCAGTGCGGATCGTATCCACATGGAAAAACCCGATGCGGAAGAGAAGGATGCCGGCGCCGCAGATCCTCCTTTCGAAAAGGCCACTTACCCGGGGGAAATCTCAACGCCCTATCCCACCATCCATTGCCTGGCTATCGAATGGTTCATTCAGGGAGATGACAACCTGAATGGCCTTGTAGAGGTGTCCTACCGTAAGCTGGACAAGGAAAAGCAAGGCCTTGGCGAAGCATCCTGGATTGCTGCCATGCCACTTATCAGGGTGCCAAAAGGAAGCACCGGAAAACATACCAGACCCACTTACACCTGGGAAAACAAGCACTCGGGCAGTATTTTCAATCTCGAACCAGATACAGAATACGAGATCCGACTCTCACTCATCGACCCCGATGGCGGAAACACAACAGAGCGCATCACTGCACACACCCGTCCCATCCCCCGCGAAGCAGAAAATGCAAGAACCATCAAAGTGAATCCCAAAACCCTGAACAAAGCAGCCATGCTGGCCCAGGCGGGCGACATCCTGCTCCTGAGTCCGGGACATTACCACGACTTCCGCATGCCGGTCGACGGGGAAGCCGGCAAACCCATTGTGCTCCGGGCCGACAATGCCCACCCTGTCATCGGCAGCACCTTTAACTCGGTCGATCTGGAACATCGCAAACACGTGATCATCGACGGACTCACCGTCTGGGGTCCGGTTCGCCTGCGCTGGGCCGAAGATGTGGCCGTGTGCTACTGCAAGATCGAATCCCGGTACGGCATCATTGCCCAGGAACAACCCGGCTGCAAGAACTGTTACATTGCCGACAATACCGTCACCTATAAAATCCCCTGGGCAGCCGAAAGCATTGGGTCCAACAGCATCTGGGGCGGAGAAGCAAACGTTGGCGAAGGGATCGAAGTCACAGGCCCGGGCAATGTAATCTGCTACAACCGGGTGTCGGGTTACCGCGACTGCATATCCACCATGGAAGACCTATGGGTTTACGACCAGATGTGCATCGACATCTATAACAACGACATTTCGAAGGGCGTGGACGATGCCATTGAACTGGACTTTGCCATGCACAACTGCCGGGTCATGAACAACCGGATTACCAACTGCGGCATGGGACTCAGCTCCCAACCCGGTCTGGGCGGCCCCGTTTACTTCATCCGCAATGTGATGTACAATATGGGCCTGGCTCCCTTCAAACTGGAACGCCACAGTTACGGCAACCTGTTCTGGCACAACACCGTGGTCAAGACTGGAGACGGCCTGTTCGAGCATCATGGCCAGGATGCTTATTTCAGAAGCGAGTGGATCAACAACCTCTGTCTGGGCGGCTCCGGAGGTGGAATGAGCGGCCGCTACTCCAGGGGCACAGAAGGTTTGGCCGTTGCGCTCCCGGGCTACAACAACAGCTGCAGCTTCGATTACAATGCAGTGGGATCGGTCAACACCCCCTTTGCCGGGACAATCGGGAACGAGCGATTTGAATCCATTGGGCAGCTGCATAAGCTCACCGATGCCGGACACTGCGTAAAGGTCAACATCAATGTCTTCGCTGCACCTTTGGTATTCCCGGATCCGCCCTTCCCCGAACGCCGTCCCCAGGACCTTCGCATCGCCCCGGGCTCGGCTGCAGCCGATGCTGCCCTGCTAATGCCCAATGTGAATGACAATTTCACCGGGAAGGGTCCCGACATCGGTGCCTATGAGATCGGTAAACCCCTGCCCCACTACGGTCCGAGACCCCGAGAATAAAGCCCCTGACTGTCCTGCGGCCTTCATCCCACTCTTCCGCAAAAACGAAGAGGAGCATCGCCGGACCCAAGAACATAAAAGACCTATGCTTCAACAAATAAAAGACTTTCTAAAATCGATTGGACCGGGCTTCATCATTGCCTCGGTTGTCCTGGGGCCCGGCAGTATCACCGTGGCCTCCAGAATTGGTTCGGAATATGGCTACGACTTCCTCTGGGTAATCTTTTTTGCGGCGATATTCATGATCACCTACAGCTCAATGAGCGCGCGCTTTGGAGTGATAAGCAAGACATCCTTCTTGCAATCGCTTGCCGATCAGTACGGACGATGGTTCGCCATAAGCGTTGGCATATCGGCCTTTCTCTCCGCTGCCAGCTTCCAGTTTGGCAACAACCTTGGGATTGGGATTGGAATGGAGGGAATCACGGGTATCGACGAAAGGGTCTGGCCCCTCATCTTCACACCCCTGGGAATCATCCTGATTTTCGTGGCAAAAAACCTTTACAGGGCCCTGGAAACCCTGATGAAGTTCTTGGTCATGATCATGATCATTGCCTTTTTTATCAATCTCGTTCTGACCAAGCCCGAAGCCGGCGTGCTTGTCAAAGGGCTGATCCCCGGAAAAATCAGTGCTGAAAGCCTGAATATTGTAGCTGCGCTGATGGCCACCTCTTTTGCCCTGGCAGCCGCGCTTTACCAATCCTACCTCGCACAGGACAAGGGCTGGAAAAAGGAACAGATGAAGAAAGGGATAAGGGATACCTACATGGGCATAGTGATCCTGGCCCTCATCTCCGCTACCGTCCTGATTACCTCGGCGGCAGCCCTGCACAACAGGGGAATCGTGGTCAATTCGGCCGCTGACATGGCCCTTCAGATGGAAGCCCTTTTCGGAAATTCGGCCAGGATTGTTTTCAGCGTGGGGCTTTGCGCCGCCGCCTTTTCCTCCATGATGGTAAATGCTGTAATAGGGGGAGGCTTGCTGGCCGATGGATTCGGATTCGGAAGATCCATGAATGACCGGGTAACGAAAGTTTTCATCATATCCGTTCTGCTCATCGGCATGCTGGTAAGTGTGTTTTTCAAGGGAAATGTAATCTATACCCTCATTATGGCCCAGGCCTCTTCCATGCTGTCGGTCCCACTCATCGCCATCGGCCTGTTCCTCATGCTGAACAATAAAAAGGTCATGGGTAAATACCGAAATAGCAAGCTCCAGAATGCCATCGCCATTGCAGGCTTTTTTGTGGTGATCCTGATGGTTTATTTCATGTCTCAAACGATGATCCATTCAATTAAATCCATGTAAACCCCGAGCCCTTGAACAGAATAGACCCGATAGCACTCACCCGGGAACTGATTTCCCAAAACACGATCAACCCGCCCGGGAATGAAGCCGAAGCAGCCAGGATCCTGGGCAGGCTCCTATGCACTCATGGCTTTGAGGTCAGCTACCACGACTTTGGCCCCGGGCGGCTGCACCTGCTGGCAGAGAAAGGCCTGTCGGCCTCCGAATCCCCCCTCCTGCTCTCGGGTCACCTCGACACCGTTCCCCTGGGCGACAGCCCCTGGTCCGTTGATCCTTTTGGTGGCAACTGTACAGAGGACCGCATCTACGGACGTGGATCGAGTGATATGAAAAGCGGGGTGGCGGCCATGACCATTGCGGCCATAGAGGCCATGGCCATAAGCCCTCCGAAGGGAGGGGTCAGGCTGGTATTCACCGCGGGAGAAGAGCTGGGGTGCCAGGGTGTACAACAACTTCTGAAAAGCAGCAGAGCGATGGGAAGTGCCCGTGCAATCATCGTGGGCGAACCCACCGCCAACATCCCGGCAATCGGACACAAGGGCGGGCTCTACCTGCAAGCAACAAGCAGGGGAAAGACAGCGCATTCATCCATGCCCGAACTGGGAGACAATGCCATATACAAAGCGGCAAAAGCCATTTGCAAAATCGAAAACTTCCGCTTTGAAGCAGAACCCGATCCCCTCCTGGGATTGCCTTCAATCAATGTGGGAAAGATGGAAGGCGGTCTGAACCTAAACAGCGTTCCCGACCATGCTTCCTTCAGCATCGATATCCGCTCGACAACCATGGTCCGGCATTCATCCATCCTTGAAAGGCTGGGCAGCGAGCTGGGCCCCGATATTAAACTGGAAACCCTGGTCGATCTGGGGCCGGTCAGCACCCCCGAAAACCATCCCTTTACCGAACTGGTCCTGGAAATATGCCAGATAAACAAAGAAAGCAAGCACTGGAAAAAGGCCCTTCCCTATCTGACCGACGGATCGGCCCTGCAAGCCTTTTATGGCGGCGTACCCACCATTGTCCTCGGCCCCGGTGAGCCCGAAATGGCCCACCAGACCGATGAATACTGCTTCATCTCAAAAATCTGCCAATCAATAGCAATCTATAAGAAAATCATACTGAACAGGAGGACCTAATATGTTGAACTATCCCGAAAAAATAAACAACAAATCCGAACTCAAAGCCCTGCTATCGCAGCCCGGAGAAGAGCTGATCAAGATGTTCCGGGAACTGGATGGGGACATCATTTTCCTGGGTATCGGCGGAAAAATCGGCCCCTCCCTGGGCATGATGGCTGTAAGGGCCTGCAAACTGGCAGGCGTGCAAAAACGCTTTTACGGGGTTTCCCTGTTCGAATCGGAGCAAGAACGCAAAGAGATTGAAGCCCTTGGAATAGAAACCCTGGATGGCGACCTGCTCGACACCGGCTTTGTCAAATCCCTGCCCCGTGTAAAAAACGTGTTCTTCCTGGCCGGAATGAAGTTCGGTTCGGAAGGACAACTCCCATTGACATGGGCGGTGAATTCTTTCCTGCCGGCCCTGGTGGCCGAACACTTCAGGGACTCCCGGATTGTGGCCTTCTCAACCGGATGTGTCTACCCAATGGTACCGGTCGAATCGGGCGGATCGCTGGAGACAGACGGCCCGCTACCCAATGGTGAATATGCCCAATCCTGTCTGGGAAGGGAGCGCATGTTTGAATACGGAAGCTGGAAATACCAAACGAAAGTATGCCTGATCCGCCTGAATTACTCCGTTGAACTGCGCTATGGCGTACTGGTAGATATTGCCACAAAAGTGAAGAACCAGGAAGCCATCGACCTGTCGATGGGCTACTTCAACGTCATCTGGCAGGGCGATGTGAACGACATGGTACTGCGCTCCCTGAATCTGTGTGAGAGCCCGGCCATGATCCTGAACATCACCGGAGAAGAAACCCTATCGGTGAAGCAGGTTGCCCTCGAATTCGGCAGGCTGTTCAAGCTAAAACCCGTATTCCTGAATGAAGAAGCCGACAGTGCCCTGCTGAACAACTCCGGGAAGGCCTATCGGCTTCTGGGCAAACCGAAGCTCGGCACCGGGCAGATCATCAAGTGGATTGCCGCATGGCTCAGTGAGGATGGCGAAACCCTGGGCAAGCCCACCCATTATGAGGTAAGAGACGGGAAATACTAAACAACACGGATTGAACATGAAAGCTACAAACCTGGAAAAAGGGGCCCTGAGTCTGCTGCAAAAGGGGGTTGTTATCCCCGCCTTGCCCCTGGCACTGAATAAGGAAAGAAAGCTGGATGAACGAAGACAACGAGCCCTGATAAGGTATTATCTGGATGCGGGTGCAGGCGGGGTAGCTGTGGCAGTACATACCACCCAGTTCGAAATCCGGCTTCCCGAAGTCGGTTTGTATGAACCCTTACTGGAAATCGCCGGCGAAGAGTTTGACCGCTTCGAAGCGCAAAAAGCAGAGCCGCGTATCAGGATTGCAGGTGTAATCGGCCAGACAGCCCAGGCCTGCGCCGAGGCCCGTCTGGCAAAGTCGAAGGGATATCATGCCGCTCTGCTGAGTCTGGCTGCATTTCCCGATGCCTCGAATGAAACCCTGCTGGAACATTGCAGGACTGTTGCAGAGATCATTCCCCTGGTGGGCTTTTACCTTCAGCCTGCTGTGGGAGGCCGGGTGCTGGATGTCAACTTCTGGAGGGCCTTTGCCAGCATAGATCGCGTGATTGCGATCAAAATAGCGCCCTTCGACCGTTACCGGACCCTGGATGTACTCAGGGGCGTTGCCGAATCGGGCCGCTACGACGAGATAGCCCTCTATACCGGCAATGATGACAACATCCTGGTAGATCTGCTCACCGAATTCAGGATCGGGGTGGGCTCCGGGCTGAAAAGTCTGCGCATAGTCGGCGGACTGCTGGGACACTGGTCGGTCTGGACCCGAACAGCGGTTCTGTTGCTGGATAAAATCCATAGCGGCGAGCTGGACAATGACGTTCAGAAACAACTTGGCCTGGCCATGCAAATCACAGACTGCAATGCCGCATTCTTCGATTCGGCCAATAGTTTTAAAGGATGTATCGTGGGGCTCCATGAGGTGCTCCGCCGACAGGGACTACTGGAAGGTAACTGGACCCTGAATCCTGAAGAAAAGCTGTCGGCCGGACAAATGGAAGAGATCGATCGCATTTACAAGGCCTATCCCGAACTCAATGATGACGACTTCGTTGCCCGGAACCTTGGGAAGTGGCTGACCTGAAAAAAACAGACAGAAGAAACAAGCATAAGCTTCGGCAACGGAAGCGGTAAAACCACACAAAACAATGTATGCACCTTGAATCAGAAGGTTTTTACAAGCTCAATTACTTATATCGAAATTTTTCGTAAGTTTACTTTCAGCATATCGAAAATACAATCCTATGAAATACTTTGACCTTACGGAGGCCGAAATGGCCCGTTTGGGCGCAATCCATACAGCCCGTGAAATATGGAATCAACCGCAGGTCTGGGACTGTACGTACAAGAAATTCATCGATCAAAAAGATGAAATCGAAAGCTTTCGAAACAAAGTACTGAAACAGTGTAATAAGATCATCCTCACAGGCGCGGGTACGAGTGCCTATATCGGGTACTCCCTGGAAGGGACCTTTCAACGTTACACGGGAATTACCACCATTTCGATACCCACTACCCATCTGGTGACCCATCCCGGAGACTACCTCAACAAATGCCTGAGTACCCTGGTGATTTCCTTCGCCCGTTCTGGTAACAGCCCGGAAAGTGTAGCTGCGCTGAGGCTTGTCGACAAAATGTGCAAAAATGTCTTCCACCTGGTGATCACCTGCGACGAAGAGGGTAAGCTTGCCCGCTACCAATCCCCGAATCCGAAATACACGATAGTTCTGCCCCCCGAATCGAATGATAAAAGCCTGGCAATGACCAGTTCTTATACCAGTATGACCCTGACCGGACTGCTCTTTGCAAGGATAAAAAAGGACAATGATGCACTGGCCAGGCAGGTCCAATACCTGCGCAGATTCGGCAAAACACTGATCCATGAAAAGGCAGGCCTGCTGAAAGACATTTCCAAGCTCCGTTTCAACAGGGCCGTTTTCATGGGCTCAGGGCCATTGTTCGGGACCTCCACAGAATCGAGTCTCAAGCTGCAGGAACTCACAGATGGCAACATCGTATGCAAAAACGATTCATACCTGGGCTTCAGGCACGGACCTAAGGCGGTGATTGATGAACAAACCATTGTCCTGTTCCTTTTCTCCAATAAACAGTCTGTGCAACGCTACGAGAAGGACTTTGTCCGGGACATGCAGAAGGGAAAGAATCCCATGCGGCTCATCGGGGTCTCGGAGAGCCCGGTTGCGGACATTGAACTGGACACCGAGATCTGCTTCAGCACTTCGCCGACCGGAATCGATGAAGACTTTCTGTCCATCGCTGCTGTATTACCCGCTCAAATACTGGGCATGTTCAAATCCATTGAACTGGAGCTCAAGCCCGACAACCCTTCCGTTACCGGGGCCATTTCCCGGGTGGTAGAAGGCGTGGTGATCTACGATGAAGAAACTTCTAATCAATAATCGAATGGACCAAGAATTAAGAGACAGAGCCAGACAGGCAGACCTTTCCTACCTCGATTACTTATTGGGACAACTGGATCGCCTGGAAGAAAAAACAGGTGTGAAGAGAACGCTGTTTGCCGCCTGTCCCAATTCACTTTCCGTGCTGAAATCCTCCCTCCGTTCGGCTAAGCGCTGCAACGCACCCATCAAATTTGCTGCCACCCTGAACCAGGTGGATAGTGATGGAGGATACACCGGCTTCACGCAGAAAGAATTTGTGGACACCATACGCGAAGAGGCCAGAGTAATAAACTACACCGGGCCGGTGATTGTTGCCATCGACCACGGCGGCCCCTGGCTGAAGGATATCCAGCGAACCGGGAACTGGAGCTATGAGAAGGCCATGGCCGGGGTGAAGAAAAGCTTCGAACGCGCCCTCGATGCCGGATACGACCTCATCCATGTGGATCCGACAGTGGACAATACACTCTCCCCCGGCGAGAACATCAGGATTGAGGTAGTAGCCGAAAGAACCATCGAACTCATGGTCCACTGTGAAAGCTACCGCAGGGAAAAAGGACTGGATCGAATCGCCTATGAAGTGGGGACCGAGGAAGTACACGGAGGACTGGCCGATATGAATATCTTTAACCGCTTTCTGAAACTGCTCAGGAGCGGCCTGGAAGACCATGGTCTGAAAGATGTCTGGCCCTGCTTTGTGGTCGGGAAGGTAGGAACAGACCTGCACACCACCCTCTTCGATCCTGAGGTGGCCAGTGAGCTCACCAGGGCAGTGAAACCCTACGGAAGCAAGATCAAAGGGCACTACTCCGACAACGTTGACAACCCTGAGGCCTACCCGCTTTCGGGAATGGGTGCCGCGAATATCGGACCTGAATTCACCGAAAGGGAATATGACGGACTCATGGAGCTCACGGCAGTCGAATCCCTGCTTTTTGAGGAGGGAAAACTGGCCAAAACATCCGATATGAAAGCCTGCCTTTGGAAAGCCGTAATTGATTCCGGTCGATGGAAAAAATGGTTGAACAAGGATGAAGATCCGAACGGCGATTTCAATGCCCTTGATCCCCGGCGGCAGTTGTGGCTGATCAAAACCGGATGTCGCTACATCTGGACGAAGCCCGAGGTCGTTGCAGCCCGCAGCAGGCTCTACGCAAACATGGCCCTGCATGGCATCAAGGCCGAAGACATAGTGCTCACACACATTGATCAGGCTATGGATCGTTACTTTCACGCCTTCCGCCTGGTCAATGTCAACACCCTTGTTCAACAAAGCCGGTAAGACAGACAAAGAAATGAAGGAAATGGATGTACTTGTGGTCGGAGAATTGAATATCGACCTCATTCTCAATACAATAAAAGGATTTCCCAGAATGGGAACGGAAATTCTGGCCGATGAAATGACGATCACCCTTGGCAGCAGTTCGGCCATATTCGCGAACAACCTGAGTCGCCTTGGAAGCAGGGTCGGCTACCTGGGGAAGGTGGGCAGGGACCAGTTTGCATCCCAGGTCTGCACAACACTTGAAGCTGCAGGTGTGGATACAAGCCACATTATGGTCTCGGAGGCTTTCCGGACAGGACTGACTGTCGCGCTGAATTATGACAACGACAGGGCCATGGTCACCCACCCTGGTGCCATGAATGACCTTCGTATCGGGGATGTTTCAGACGATGCCCTGGGGGCGGCCGCACATATGCACCTGAGCTCCGTATTCCTGCAGGAGGCATTGAAACCCGATATCATCCCACTCTTCAAAAGGGCGAAAGAACTGGGACTGACCACCTCCTTCGATCCCCAGTGGGACCCGCATGAAAAGTGGGACCTAAACCTGGAAGAATTGCTGCCGCATGTGGATGTTTTTCTCCCCAATGCAATGGAGCTGAAACAGTTTACCGGAAAGGAATCCATCCGGGAGGGCCTGAAGACCCTGAAGCCATTCTGCAATGTGGTGGTGGTCAAAAACGGCACAAAGGGTGCCCTGATGTGGGACGGAAAAGAGTTGTGGTCTCAGGCGGCCTTCCTGAACAGCTCCGTGGTAGACGCCATCGGGGCAGGTGACAGCTTCAACGCAGGCTTTATCTGTAAATTCACCCAGCACAAACCGCTCAGAGAATGCCTCGAATTTGCGGCCCTCACAGGGGCTATAAACACAACGGCCCCGGGAGGTACTGCGGCTTTTCTCTCGACCGACAAAATCAGAAAAACAGCAAAAGAACAATTCAATTTCGAACTATAGATGACACTGCAAGACAAACTGAAAAAACTCCGTGAGGAACGAAAGGCCATCCTGGCTGCCAACTTCTACAACCTGGAAACGCTGCAGGCTGCCCTCCGGGCAGCCAGCCATGAAGGAGTACCCATCATCCTGCAGCTATCGGAAAGCTCCATCCGTTACATCGGTCTGGAATTGGCTGCAAAAATGGCAAGAGCAGCGATAGAGGCCTGGAAAGTCGAGGCCTGGCTGCACCTCGATCATGGTGGCAGTCTGGAGCTTGTCCGGCGTTGTCTGGATGCAGGCTTCGATTCCGTCATGATAGACGCTAGTGAGAAAGCCCTTGAGGAAAACATCAGGATAAGCCGGGAAGCCGTTAAAATGGCCGCGAAATACGGAGCCAACGTAGAAGCCGAACTGGGGTATATAGCCAAACTGCATCAGAAACAATCGGTCGAAAGCGGATTTACCCGGCCCGATGATGCCCTTCGCTTCGCCGAAGAAACCGGTGTAAGCGCCCTGGCCGTATCTATCGGAACCGCTCATGGATTTTACCGGGAAGAACCAAAACTGGATATTGAGCTTCTGGGAAGAATCAGGGAAAAGGTTGAGACGCCACTTGTCCTTCATGGTAGTTCAGGGGTGCCCGACGAGGCCATTCTTGCCGCCATTCGAAACGGCATCACCAAAATCAACCTTGCCACTGAAATAAAAAATGCCTTCATGAAAAAACTAAAGTCGGGGCTCATGGCCACCGATGAAATAGATTTGCGTATTGTATTTCCGAAGGCTACCGATGCAGCTTGTGAACTCATCCAAAACAAACTCCGCCTCATCACCCACGCTTAATCAAAGTTTTAGAAATATATTTCATAAATTTATCAGGCCAACACAAGCTCCCCCCGAAATGAAAAGAAAGCCCTGGTGCAAAAAACGGAAAGACCCCGATTGATTGGCCGGGTTTTGGGAGATCGGAGGCCTGGTTTGTGACACCTGGTCGTCGGATTACGATAGCGATAACTAAACTGAATATGGAGTCAAATTCACGAAGAAAATTTATCAGGCAGACAACAGCTGCCTCGGCAGCCCTTTCCATCGGAGGTGTACTACCTTCCTTCAGTGCGGGCAGTTACCGCCGCATCATGGGGGCAAATGAGAAAATCGGCGTATCGGTCATCGGTGTGAACTCAAGGGGCAATGCCCTGGCCAAAAGCTTCGCACAGCAAAAAAGCTGCGAGCTACTTCACATCTGTGATGTGGACAGCCGGGCCACGAGCAGATGCCAGGAGGACCTGAAAGAACTCCAGGAGACCAAAACCAGGGGATTCAGAGACTTCAGGAAATCGCTCGAGGACAGGAAGATCGACGCCGTGGTTATTGCCATGCCCGACCATTGGCATGCCCCTGCTGCCTTGCTGGCCATGCAGGCGGGCAAACATGTCTATCTGGAAAAACCCTGCAGCCATAATCCCCACGAAGGAGAAATCCTGATCGAGGCGGCATCCAGGTATAAGAAAGCCGTTCAAATGGGGAACCAGCGTCGCTCCTTCCCGGTGGTGATCCAGGGCATGAAGGAACTGAAAGAGGGGGCCATTGGCCGGGCCTATTTCGGAAAAGGCTGGTATGCCAACAACCGCGGCCCCATTGGCACAGGCCTGGAAACTGCCGTGCCCGAATGGCTGGACTGGGATCTCTGGCAGGGACCCGCTCCCAGGAGGCCCTTCAAAGACAACCTGGTTCACTATAACTGGCACTGGCACTGGCACTGGGGAACCGGAGAAGCCCTGAACAACGGCACCCACATGATCGACCTCTTGCGCTGGGGCCTGGGTGTGGACTACCCGATAAAGGTCAGCTCAAATGGAGGAAGGTACCGTTATCAAGACGACTGGGAAACACCCGACACGCAAGTCATCAACCTCGACTTCAAGGAAGGAATGACGATGACATGGGAAGGCAGGAGCTGCAATGGCCGATCGGTCGAAGGGAGCCAGGTTGGTGTCATGTTCTATGGCGAAAAGGGCAGCATGCTCTTTCCCGGAGGAAACACCTACAGCCTCTTCGACTTGAAAAACAAGCTGGTAAAGGAGGTAAATGAAAAAAGCATGGCCCTCAGTTCCGATCTTGTGAACCCTTACGAGAATCTCGACTGTATCCACATCCGGAATTTCTTCGAGGGCATCCGGAATGGCAGCGACAAACTCAACGCAGATATTACATCGGGACATAAGAGCACCCTGCTTGTGCAACTGGGTAATATTGCACAACGCGTGGGGCACTCCCTGGAGACCGACCCGGAAAACGGCCATATCCTGAACGATGAAGAAGCCCGGAAATACTGGTCCCGAAGCTATGAACCCGGCTGGGAAATGAAACTATAAGACTAGGGAGATGAAATCCAGAAGATCATTTGTAAAAACCATGGGAAAAGGTGCTGCACTTTCAGCCTTAGCCTTTCCTTCGGCATCCGCACTGGCGAAAACCCTGATGCCGGGATCCGCGGAAGACCTGAAACCGCTCCGGATCGGGATCATTGGTGCGGAAAACTCACATACTGCAGGCTTTGGCAAGATGTTCAATGTGGAGAAAAAATTCCCCGGAGCCGAAGTCAAATATGTCTGGGGAGAAAACGATGCGTTTGCACGGAAGGCTGCCAGCGAGGGAAGCATTCCCCACATCGTCAAAGATCCCCGCGAAATGCTGGGCAAAATCGATGCCCTCATCGTCGATCACCGACACGCCAGATACCACCTTGAGGCCGCGTTACCCTTCATCAAAGAAGGGATCCCGACCTTCATAGACAAGCCCTTCTGCTACAGGGCTCAGGAGGGTAAGGAATTCCTTGAACTGGCCCGGAAGCTTGGCACACCTGTTAGCTCTTACAGCACCATTACCCACTCCAGGGCCACCTTCGATCTAAAAAAGCAGGTGGAGGCTATGGAAGACATTAACCAGGTTGTTCGCTGGGGCCCGGTGGATGTGAATTCTGTTTATGGAGGCATCTTCTTTTACGGCGTACATCTGGTCCAGCCCCTGCTGTATGTCTTCGGCGAAGATGTGGAAAGGGTAAAAGTAAGCACCCAGGGAAAGAAGGGGAATGCAAGCCTGGTTTTCAAAAGCGGACTCTTTGCCACCCTGGTTTTCAAGAACCTGTCCTACGGGTGGGAGACGTTCGTGGAAACAAAAGACGGAATCTCCGAACTGAAACCCCGTGTAGAAAATGACGATCCCGGTATTGCCTACAAAGACATGGTGGAAATGTTCAGGAGCGGGAAAGAACCCAGGTCTCATCAGAGCATCCTGAATTGCGTTTCGGTCCTTGAAGCCCTGGAGAAATCCGTTTCGAGCCAGGAGTGGGAAGATGTACGTATTGTTTCTGCCTGAATGCTAAAAATTCAATGATATGAGATACGCTGCACTAGTATTTGCAATACTCATCCCTCTGGTGCTCCACAGCTGTAATGGAAGTACACACAAGGATGCCCCCGAATTCGAACCCCCCGTCGCAGAATCCGGCATAGAGGGCCTTCTCTGTCTCGATGGCCAGGCAGTCCGTATAGAGATAGCCGGCGGGGAGATTGTGGCCATCAAGCCCCTCCCAGCGGCTGCGGATCAGCCTGCTTTCTATGTCGCTCCCGGATTGATAGACATCCAGATCAACGGATATATGGGGGTTGATTTCTCGGATCAGAATCTGAGCGTTGAGGGTGTCAGGAAGGCTGTAAAGGCGCTCTGGAAAGCAGGAGTCACCACCATTTTGCCAACCGTGATCACAGGCGACCGGGAAACCACAGTTCACTGCTTCAGCGTTCTTTCCCAGGCACTGAAGGACGAAGAAATAGCCAGATCGGTTCCCGGTTTTCATCTCGAAGGGCCCTATATATCGCCCCTGAAGGGCTTCCGGGGTGCTCACCTGGAAAAATACATCAGGCCACCCGACTGGGATGAATTCATGGGATTTCAGGAAGCGGCAGGTGGAAAGATCAGGCTGATTACGGTTGCTCCCGAAGCCGAAGGGGCCATTCCCTTTATCAGGAACTGCAAACAACAAGGCATACTGGTCTCGCTGGGGCATCACAATGGCAATGCCGAAGAGATCAATGCTGCCTGCGAGGCCGGGGCTTCCCTGGCCACCCATCTGGGGAATGGCTGTGCCAACATGATCAACCGTCATAACAATCCGCTTTGGCCACAGCTGGCCAACGACAGCATTTCGGTCTCACTAATCGCGGATGGCTTTCATCTGAACAAGGAGGAGGTAAGAACCTTTTACAAGGTCAAGGGCCTGAACAAGACCCTCTTGATTTCCGATGCACTCGATCTGGCAGGCATGGAACCCGGAACCTATGTCCGGGGGGAAAGAAGCGTGCTGCTGACCGAGAATGTGGTGAAATTTCCGGCCGAAAACGTACTGGCCGGTGCAGCCTCGCCCATTAGTGCCTGCGTGGGAAACATGATGGCCTTTACGGGCTGCAGCCTGGCCGAAGCCATACAGATGAGTACCACGAACCAGGCCCGCATGCTGGGGATGGACCATCTGGGAGAAATTGCGGAAGGGAAAAGGGCCGATCTCGTACTGTTCAGCATGGAGGATGGCAAGATGATCATCCAGCAAACCATTATTGCCGGAGAGGTCGTCTATTCCCGGAAGTAGTTCCTGTGTGACTGAGCTGACAAGGGCAATCGAGGACCATCAGGCCCGGACGATAGCCCCTGGCAGAGGAAGCGAAGGAAGCAGGCTAAGGAGGCTAAAGAAGCTATGGAGGCAGAGGAGGCGTGAAAAGCCCTTGAAAAGGGGGCTCCAGGGAAAGGGGGTTGCGCCTGACCTGGCACATACCGACAACAAACCAACAGAATAAAAAATGAAAACAAATCGCAGAAATTTTCTCAGAATAGCCGGACTTGCAGGTGTCGGCGTGGCAGGACAGGGAATCACAAAGGCTTCCGGCCTGGCCGGGATGCCGGGTACTACAACGCACCAGAGTCATCAGGAAGCAAGCCAGCACTTTAATATGTGTGGCTATGCAGCCCCCAAACTGGAAACCGTAAGGATCGGTTTCATCGGACTGGGAAACAGGGGACCCCATGCGGTGGAAAGGATGTCCCACATCGAAGGGGTGGAAATAAAAGCCCTCTGTGATATCCGCCCCGAACGCATTGATATGGTAAAAGAACGGATGGGAGAAAGCAGGCACAATCCGGTGATATATACCGGAAAAGAGGAGTCCTGGAAGGCACTTTGCGAGCGGGACGACCTTGATCTGGTTTACATCTGTACCCCCTGGTACCTTCATGCCCCCATGGCCATTTATGCCATGAAGCAGGATAAACATGCCTGTGTAGAGGTTCCGGCTGCAAAAACCATTGATGAATGCTGGGAGCTGGTAGAAACATCCGAGCAGAAGCGAAAACACTGCATGATGCTTGAGAATGTCTGTTATGGGTTCTTCGAGCTACTCACACTCAACATGGCCAGACAGGGATTCTTTGGTGATATCGTACATGGAGAAGGGGCCTATATTCACGATCTGCTCAAGAGTAATTTTTCCAAGGGTCATTATTACAAACAATGGCGATTGATTGAAAATCAGCGAAATGGAAATCTGTATCCCACACATGGCCTGGGCCCCATTGCTCAGATCATGGACATCAACCGTGGCGATCAAATGGACTACCTGGTGGCCCTGTCCTCAAAAGATGCCATCATGGAAAAGACGGCTAATGCACTGGCTACAGAGGACAAATTCTTTGTCCCTTTCTCGGAAAAAAGCTACAGAGGGAATATGAATACAACCACCATCAGAACCAAGAGAGGCAGAAGTATCATGGTCCAGCACGATGTGAGCTCGCCCCGTCCCTACTCCAGAATTCATCTGGTAAGCGGCACCCAGGGAATCGCACGTCAATATCCTGAACCTGCCCGAATTTCACAGGGACATGAGTGGTTCACAGACGAGGAATTCAAAGCCGTAGAAGAGAAATACCGGCCAAAAATTGTTGAAAGAGTGGGCGAACTGGCCAAAGAGCTGGGCGGTCATGGGGGAATGGATTTCATCATGGACTGGCGTACCATCGACTGCCTCAGAAACGGCCTGGCCCTTGATCAGGACGTCTACGACGCAGCCCTTTGGAGCTCAATTGCCCCCCTGAGTGAATGGTCCGTTGCCAACCGCTCCAACTCCATTGATGTACCTGATTTCACCCGTGGGGCATGGAAGAAAAACCCGGTGGTAGACATCTCCCTCAGGCAAGGTGGAGATACAGGGGTGCTGCTCTAACTATCTGTTGATGACAGGAAGAATGATCCGGGAGGGGTGATCCGGCCCGTGGTAAACGGTTTGTTCAGCCACTGCCATGGTAGTATCGGTAGCAAAGTTCTTACCTGTATTCAGATTCCGGTCGAATCGCGGAAAATTACTGCTGGAAATTTCCACCCGCATCTGGTGGCCCTTCAAAAAAACATTTGAGGTGGCCCACAAATCGATGCTGTATTCGTAGATTTTGCCGGGAACAATGGGCGAAGGGAACGAGTCCGGATCCCGGTGATCGGCCCTGATAATCCCCTCACATATACGCATGGCCCTGCCATCGGGATAGACATCTACCAACTTCGCCGTAAAATCGGTGTTCACAGCAGAGCTGGATGCAAATACAACGGCCTTCACAGGTCCGGTCACCTCCAGGTTCTCCTTCAGGGGAGCAGTCGTATAAACCAAAACATCGCTTCGTTCTTCCACCTCCCGCATATCGTATGGCCCCATTTTTCCAATGGTGGGTACGGGGTCTTCCGGGTTGTAGATAAACTGATCCGTGAATGCTTTCCTGGCAGGCTTCCGGCCAAGATGGCCATCGCCATGCATAGAGTTGGCCTGTCCCCCGCTATGGAAATAGAAATCCTGGTAATCGGTATCCGGAAGGGGCCAGTCATTTTCAAAACGCCACTGGTTAATGCCCATGACAAAAATCTTTACCGGGGGATCATCCATCATTCCATTCTCCATTCCCTTCAACTGGCTGTCGAACCACCGGAGCATGAACGGAGTCTCTTCCTCCCTAAAAAAGGCCGCCTCTCCAAAATCCAGTTCTCCCACCTCTCGCGCCCCTGTAGAATGCACCCAAGGGCCAATCATCAATCGCTGTTTCCTGCTAATTTCAGGATCCATTCCGGGGGCAGTCATCTTCAGATAGTTGTTGATCGTAGCCCCCAGGAAAATGTCGAACCACCCCCCGATGTTAAAGACAGAAGCCCGAATACCTGAATAAGCTTGCCCCACACTGGTCCGATCCCAATAAGGATCGTGGCCGGGATGCAATAACCAGTCCCTCAGGAACGGAATGCTCCACCCCATGGCCTCTCCCTGTTCCACAAGCGGCAGGCTCATCAGAACACTGTCCATATTCCCCGAAACAGTCTCAGCACTTACAAGGGCAGGCCTGGTCATTTCAATGCTCCAGGGTGTAAACAGATCGAGTCTGAAAGCCCCGTTCTGATAAACCACATCGTGAAAATCCGAGAAGCTTACCTTGGGAATCATACTTATCAGGTAGGGACTCTGAAGGGCTGCGGGAATCCACTGAGTAAACCCCACATAGGAACCTCCATAGGTCCCTATCTTTCCATTGCTCCAAATCTGCGTCCCTGCCCATTGCTGGGTGTCATAGCCATCAATGCCCTCCGACTGAAAAGCATCAAATACACCCTCGGATTCGCCCCTTCCTCTGGTATCCTGGGTCACCACCACATAACCCCTTTGAGCAAAAAAATGGGCGTGCCTATTCCCCGCCCCACCCTTCCCGTAGGGAGTTCTCACCAGCAAAACCGGAAACCTCCCTTCAGCATCGGGCCTGTAAATGTTGGCGGACAGCCTTACACCATCGCGCATAACGACCTTAACATCAAGCTCTTCCTTAACCTCATATTCCGGCTCCGACTTTAGCTGTCCGAAACAAGCTGCTGACATCACTGCAAGGAGGATGCCCATGGCGAAATTCTTCATCGTTCCTGTCTTTTTGATCATCGCTAAAACTCCACACCGATACTCCCAACCCTGCCTTCCGTAGAGGAGATTGTCGGCTTGCTTTTCTTCTGTTAAGCGGACCTAACTGACCCGTGAAGGCAGGATTGAATTGTAGTTTAAAAGCGGCCGGTCAATGACAAGCCTACTCCGAAACCCCGTCCCAACCGGCTATGCGGGCAAGAATCCACCACATGGCAAAGGCCTTTCGGTTGGCTGTAATGTGTTGTGAATTGTGTGCGCCAAAGGCCACTTCTCCACCGGGAGCCTTCCGGTTTTCATACCAGCCGGCCCCCAACTCATGCTTATCCTGCCAATCGCGGTAGAAATTCCCACCGTAGGCGGCAGAGTTACCATCATCACCAGCATCCTCCCAATAGTTGCCTTCCATGTCGTGCGTGTCAATGCCATAATAGTCGAGACAGAACAGGCCCTTTTTCCTGGCATATTCCAGAATAATCTCGGCCTGATCCCTTGGATTGCCCTCCCCGACATTGTTTTCCAGGTTGGCATGGCCGGTCATCAGGATAAAGGTAACAGGATGCTTCCTTTGCCCCTCTCCCGTTCCAATCCTGCTGCCACCTGGTCCGTACTCGCTAACAAGCGAATCAATTCCAGGCAGGTAATTGGTGGCAGGAAGGTGTCCTCCAATATTGCACCACGACCACATGATCACATTGATATGATCGTTTGCTTTGTCGTCCAGGAAATTCCGGGTAGCCTGGATGAAGGCGGTCTCATCTCTGCTCAAATCGGCGGCATCGACCCCCGGGGCTGCATAATCGACCATCGCATAGTCATTGAAATCCAGCTTACCGGCTTCCGGGGTATTCACGGTAATACCAAAAAGCAAATCATCGCCCTCCTTGAAATCGGGCAGTCCAAACATGCCCCTGGTAACGTGGGTACCGTGTGAGGTGTGTTGGTAAGCAATGTGCAGGGAGTCTCTCGCCTTTTCGAGGTAGACAGGCGGAATAGCTCTCAGAACAGCCTCTGTGGCAATGTGCTGATCAGCAATAAAGGGTGCGTCCGATGTTATCGAAGCCTTTACTTCAAGGTCTTCACTGGTTTCATTGCCAGTGCCTGTCCTGCCCTGCCGACAGCCAACGAAAAGCAGGCAGCCGCTAAGGAGAAAAAGCATCAATTTCTTGTGGAAAGCCATTTCAATAGGTTTTTCAGGTTTACAATCAGTTAACAGATGTGGCCATGCAGTGCTCCGGGTTAAAAAGACCAAAGCAGCCATGTTACGAAAATACAAATATATCCTTTCATTACCTTATGTATTCCCAAATATTATTGGGTGGACCATGGACAGGACCAGGGGAAAGCAGCCCCCGGACATGCCCCATCATTAAGTACATATACAATTATTGTTCAATAATTTACTTTCTCTGTGCGATCTTCTCATTGAAAGGCTTCAGGCTTCTCCATCCCATTCCGGTTAATTAATTTTGTTTTTTAATCTATTTAAGATATATTTGATTTCAGAAAGGTATCATAAGTTTAGTTCTTCAGTTTTCCAATGTTATGTAATCATAGATGAAAAGTTTTTGTAGTTTTCTTCGCATAGTTTTGGATGAGTTTTTTTAGAGGTAAATAGCCTGCAGGTTTAAACAGCTGTGGGCTATTTTTCCAGGTAGTAATAGAACATTCACTGTTATCCAACCAGGTCCCGAAGTCCGTAACAGACGTATTGCGAATTAAATGAACCAATTAAGGACTATTAACTAACCCCAAAAACTAAGATTATGGAGAATTTCTTAGCAAAACAGCTTGTGAGACTATTGAGGTTGACCCTTATTGCAACCGGCATCCTGACTTTAAGTGCCAGGGGGTTGTTTGCGGCTGAAGGGAATGCTCAGCCTTTACCCGGAGTTACCGTATTGATAAAAGGCAGCACACAAGGAACAATTACCAATGCCGATGGGGAGTATACCCTTTCCGATATTCCGGGAAATGCTACACTGGTATTTTCCTTTGTGGGAATGCGGACACAAGAGCTTAACGTAGGCGATCAAACCACCATTAATGTGACTATGGAGGTTGATGCCATCGGGATTGAAGAGGTTATTGCAGTCGGGTATGCCAGCCAGAAAAAAGCCAATGTTGTTGGTTCTGTGACTTCAGTGAGCGGCGACAAAATTGAATCAATTCCTGCTGCCGATGTTTCCAACGCTATTTCAGGTCGTATGCCTGGTGCTGTAGTTATTCAGCAAACTGGTGAGCCCGGCCAAAATGCAGCCGAAATCAGAGTACGCGGTCGTACTACCTTGGGCAACAGATACGAAAACGTTGCTCCTCTTGTAGTAGTTGACGGAATTCCGGGACGTTCGTTCTCAGAAATCGACCCCAACGACATTGAGAGTATTTCGATCTTGAAAGACGCTTCTGCTGCAATTTACGGAGCACAGGCTGCAAATGGTGTTATTCTTGTAACAACCAAAGCAGGGCAAACAGGGAAACCGGTTATGAATTACCAATTCTATCAGGGTTTTATGACACCGACTATTCTTCCCAAAGCATGCAATGCCGGTGACTATGCCACCATGTTGAGTGAATACCAGGATGCCGAAGGTAAGGCACGCACTTACTCCGATGAAGACATTGCATTGTACTACAGTGGACGTGACCCTTGGGAACATCCTAACAGCCTGTGGATGGAAGATTTGGTAAAGGACTGGACAACGACCAGCAAACATAACTTCTCGATTAGTGGGGGTACTTCAAACGGTATGAATTACTTTGTTTCATCGGGTTATAAAAACGAAGAAGCCATTTACGAGCAGGAATCAACCAATTATCAGCAGTACAATCTTCGTGCAAAATTAAACCTGCCCATTAACAAATGGTTAACTACCAATATCGACTACGCAGGCTTTTTAAACAAGAAAAAATACCCCGTTAAAAGTGCATGGAGTATCTATGGTCAGGCCACAAGGCTGCTTCCAACACAATGGTCTTTCTGGCCAACAGGCGAACCCGGCCCCGATGTGGAATACGGTGACAACCCGGTGGTTACTTCAACTTTTGAAGGTGGTTACAATAATCAAACCACCTACCGGAATCAACTAACTTTTAATGCAACCATTGCTCCACCAATGATTAAAGGATTAAAAATCAGTGGAAAATACACTTACGATATAGACAACTACTACCGCAAACGCTTCCGTAAACCCTGGATACTTTATTTCCCCAACTGGGATAGTGCAATCCGTGATTCAGAAGGATTTATTACCAGCATGGAACTTACACCCAAAGACCGGGGTTACTCAAGCCCTGAATTGGATGAAAACTACGACCGCAATATCCGTAAGTTAGGGATAGTAAGCTTTAACTACGATAAAACATTTAATGATCATACCATTGGTTTGTTTGGAGCTTACGAACAAATGGAAGACGATGGCAACTGGTTCGGTGCTTTTCGAAAGTACTACATTTCAGATGTTGTCCAAACAATAGATGCAGGTGCCGATGCCGAAAAGAACAACTGGGGCGGAATGAATATTTACGCACGAAAATCGTGGATAGGCCGTGCCAACTACAACTACAAAGGGAAATACCTCGCAGAAATAGTGATCCGTCGCGATGGTTCGCTAAAATTCCCGCCAGACAGTCGTTGGGGTACTTTCCCCGGTTTCTTGTTAGGATGGCGGGCTTCAGAAGAAGATTTCTGGCAGGAAAAATTAAGCTTTATCAACTATTTCAAACTAAGAGCATCCTATGGTAAAATGGGTATGGACCCGGGAAATCCATTCCAATACATGAACAAGTACCGGTTGTCAACCGGTATGACTTTTGGCTCTGAGAAAGTCGTTGAAACAATTGTGGAACAGGCAGGTGTAGCTAACCCAAATATTACCTGGGAAAAACAAACCACCTATAACATAGGTTTCGATTCGAGAATCCTGAACAACATGTTCACCTTAAACACCGAGTTCTTTTACAGCAAACGTTCAGATATTCTTGCTCCCCGGAATGCATCAGTTCCCGGTTATACAGGTTTAGCACTACCAGATGAGAACATCGCAGAAGTTGACAACCGGGGGTTTGAAATTGAAGTCGGGTATCACGATAATTTTACCAGCGACCTCAGTTTCAATCTGAATGGTAACATCTCTTATAACCACAACGAGGTTGTATTTATGGACGAACCGGAAAGAGCCGTTCCATGGCAAACCCGCACAGGACATGCTTACGGTGTTGATTTAGTATACAACTCGACAGGCATCTTCAGAGATGAGGCGCATGTGAACTCGTTGCCACACTGGTCAGGTGCAAAACCAGGTGACGTCATCTTTGAAGATGTTAGCGGAGACGGACAAATTACCAGCGATGATAAAATTTTATTGGAAAAAACCGATGCTCCTGAAGTTTTCTATGGGATTAGCCTTGACATAAGCTACAAAAACTGGAATTTAACCTTATTGGCACAAGGACAGGGAACCTATTATCGCCTGAACATTGCAGACGGACGCAGAGGTGAAGCAGGTAACTATTTACAATGGGAATTTGACAACCGCTGGACTCCTTCTAATACCAACACAGACGTAGCACGGGCATACAACCGTGCTGATTTGTACTGGACTTTCGCAAACGATAATCAACGCAGTACTTACCACTACGCAAACATGGCTTATTGTCGGTTAAAAAATGCAGTATTAACCTATACTCTTCCTGCTAACCTGGTTCAAAAAGCTGGTTTGTCCAGAGCCAGCGTATATTTTGCAGGCAACAACTTATTCCTGATTTATGCTGCACAGAAAAATTTCGATCCTGAAATTGGTGCTCCTTTGACTTATCCTGCTGTCAGGACATTCGCACTTGGTGCAAGAATTACATTCTAATAATGAACTTAGAAAATAACAGAATATGAAAAATACATTAGGATATTCATTTATGATGTTGACGCTCTTATTCGCAGCAACATCATGCGAGGATGTTCTCGACAAGCAAGCTGTTGATTCGTTCACCGAAGAGTCTGTTTTTCAAGACATCAACCTCACCGAAGCCTATCTGGGAAAGTGCTACGACTTTATTGGTGGTAAAGGTGGTTGGAGCAATACCTCCAACTCCGGAACACTAGGACTACGAGAAGACTTATTGGCAAGTGCTACGGATGAATGCCTGTGTATTCACCGTCCAGGTGCTTATACCAACATTAAAGGAACCATGAGCCCTGATCAGCTGGGACACTTTGGAAACAACCGTTTTGCATGGATTCGTTGGGAACCAATGTACGAAAACATTAAAAACGTTAACGTATTTCTGGCGAATATCGACGAAGTACCCGAAAAGGTTGCAACAGATGCTGCATGGAAAGAAAGAATGAAAGGAGAAGCTTACTTTATCAGAGCTTTCAACTATACCAACCTGATGCGTTCGTATGGCGGAGTAGTTTTAACTGATACTCCTTATGAACTGGGCGGCGATTTTTCTACGCAAACCCGTTCGAGTTTAGATGAAACGCTGGACTTTATTCTTGCTGATGTTGATAAAGCCATTCAAATGCTACCTGAAAAAGATGACATTGAACTGGGCCGTGCCACCAAAGGTGCAGCTGCTGCGTTAAAATCACGCTTATTAAGCTGGAGCACCGGTGAACTAATGCATGGTGGTGGTTCTTCAGATCCCCTGGTTTCATTCTCTTCACATTCAAGAGAATCCTTACTACAGGATGCTAAAACCATTGCAAAAGCCATTATGGATGGGACTTACGGCCTCTATGCTCTAACAGGCGGAACAGCCGATCCTCCTGCTGTAATGACGGATGCAGACCTTGCTGCTTATGCCGATAATTTTGCCAGTATCTTTTTACAAACCGGAGACTGGAACGACGAAGTTCTTTGGGGAATTAACCATAATCAGGCAGATGGTAACCGCATTCGTCAGAATCAATGGTGGGGGCCTTGCGGATACCACAACTGGGGAAATAACAACCCCTTGGAACCGGTAGTACGTAAATTTGAAATGAAAGATGGCTCTGCTTTCGACTGGGACAAATACAATCCCGGAGACGAGAACTTCAGAACAGCAACAACGGCTGAATTGGAAGCCGATCCGGAAATCAACCCCTACGTAGGCCGTGAACCTCGTTTTTACGCTACCATATTGTACGATGGTGCGCCCTGGCAGGCCAGAGCTGAAACAAACGGAAAAGTTCAGACCAGTTATATGTTGGGAACCAGTATGAGCAGCTATGTTGGATTAGATCAGGAGACATTCAACACGAATATCAGTGCCTATATTAATTCAACAACCGAAGGATACACTCCCGGATACGATACCCGCCAGGGCTTAATTGAAGCCTGGAATGGAACCAAAAATGGCTACTACCTGAAAAAATACATGGAACCAGACATCGTTGGTCAATTCTATCAAAACCGGAATGCCTGGATTGAATTCCGATTGGCCGAAGTGATACTGGACTATGCAGAAGCATGTATTGAGCTGAATGAAGTTGAAGAAGGAATGAGGGCCGTGAACATGATCCGTAACCGCGCCGGCTTACCAGACCGGGTTACTGCCGATCAGGCAGAAGCCCGTGACTTTTACCGCCATGAACGTCAGATTGAGTTCTTTGGCGAAGGCGACCGCTATTACACGATGCGCAAATGGATGGTTGCTCAGGATGTTATCGAAGATGTCCACCCCATCAGTATCTATCACTTTACCGATGGTACAATTTGGTTCTACGACGAGCAAACAATACCAGATGCACGTGAAATGAATGCCAATGCCTACTGGCAGCCATTATCAAGAGATGAAATTAACAAAGCACCGCAGTTGCAACAAACTCCGGGCTACAATTAAGGGTAAACACGCTTTAACGGGAGCTTCCCGGATGTTAAATTATTGATGCGTAAACCAGCTAAAAGTGTTGCATGGCTTCGCCTGATCGGGATCATGGTATCCAGGACGATGACCACCTGCTTGTGATGCGGTTTTGCCGCAGCCGGGAGATCTGCAGTTAGTTCTCCCGGCAGTATGGCTGGCAGATAGCGAGAAAGGGCAGCAAGGATCCTTAGGATGATTACCGGGCAATGCGCATGTACCCAGGCAGGTGATCCTGCAAACCGGCTACATCTTTTGCAATGCGCTGTAATACAAATGCTTAAGAGATTTTTCTAAATGAAAAGAAGATCCTTAACAGGTTGATATATAATAAATTGCAAATCAGGAAACTCTAGCTGAGACTTGGTTTTCGTTGGATTTTGCTTATTTTGCATGCTGAACAATTAGCATTGCAGCCGGTTCCGGAGACCCGTGCAGAACAAACAAAATCACTATCAGTTTATGAACCGATCATCAAGCAAGTCAACTGTTTCGCGCCGAGCTAAAATACTGGAAGAACTTGAGGCGAAAGGCCAGGTTACCGTGAGTGACCTCAGTCAGCAATTCGGCATCAGTACGGTCACCATCAGAAACGACCTTGCCCATCTCGAGCGGCAGAACATGCTGATCAGAGCGCGCGGAGGAGCCATCAAGGTGAAGTATTACCGACTGGAGACAGATCCCTCGGTATCGGAAAAACAGAAAGAATTTCTGAGGGAAAAGCAGAAAATTGCCAAAGCTGCTATTAAGCTCATCGAAGATGGTGATACGGTGATTCTCGATTCAGGTTCTACCACAACAGAGATTGCGAAGGTACTTGAGCAGTTTAGCAGTCTGACCATCATCACGAATGCACTGAATATTGCGAGCATTCTCTCCGAACATGAAAACTTCAATGTGCTGATGTCGGGGGGCGTATTGAGGAAAAAATCCCTGTCCCTCATTGGTGCACTTGCGGGGGATAATTTCAAGAATTTCTATTGCGATAAGTTATTCCTCGGAGTGGATGGTTTTGACACCTCACACGGGCTCTCTACCCCAAATATTGAGGAAGCCTATGTAAATTCGATCATGATAGGAATGGCGAAAAAAGTAATTGTGGTAACGGATTCAAGGAAGTTCCAGCGACGGAGATTTGCTTTCATCGCCCCTGCACACAAGGTTCATACGGTCATTACGGATTCAGGTATTCGGGAAGAAGACAAGGCCCGGTTAAGAAACCTCGGGATTGAACTGATCATCGTATAAACGCTATACTGTCATAGATATGTGGAAGAAGCCCTGGTTGCTGTATGCGCTGATTACCACCCTTTTTTGGGGCGCATGGGGGGCACTCATCGAGCTGCCCGAGAAGGCGGGTTTTCCCGCCACGCTCGGCTATGTGGTCTGGTCGCTCACCATGATACCCTGCGCGCTGATTGCCCTTTCCCTGATCAATTGGAAACTCGACCATGGCTGGAAGGCCGTCTTTTACGGATCCCTTATCGGCCTGACCGGGGCGGGCGGACAACTGGCGCTATTTCATGCGCTGGTCTGCGGACCGGCATATCTTGTTTTCCCCATCATCTCTCTCGCCCCGGTGGTCACCATTCTGTTCTCGGTACTTTTCCTGAAGGAAAGAACCTCTGTCCGGCACTGGATCGGGATTGGCCTGGCCCTTACGGCCATCCTGCTCATGTCCATACAGAAGGCCGACGGATCGTCGACTTCGGGTTCGCTCTGGCTTTTCCTGGCCCTGCTGGTTTTCCTGGCATGGGGTATCCAGGCCTTTTTCATGAAGAAGGCCAACACCTTCATGAAGGCCGAAAGCATCTTTTTTTACATGATGCTCACCGGTCTCATCCTCGCCCCCATCGCTTATCTGATGACAGATATGAGTCAGCCGATATACTGGGGGTTCAGGGGGCCCTACCTGGCCGGAATCATCCATACCCTGAACTCAATCGGAGCACTCATGCTGGTTTATGCCATCAGGTACGGCAAGGTAATTATTGTATCCCCCCTGACCAACGCTGTGGCCCCGATGATCACGGTCCTGCTCTCGCTGATCATATACATGGTCATCCCCGGCCCCATCATACTTACCGGAATGGTGATTGCCATGATTTCTGTCTATCTCCTGGCTGATTAACAAACCCGGTCCATTGAGCATAAAACAAACTGCCCGCTTTCTCAACAGCCTTTTCCAAAGCGATTCTGTTCCGGTGCGGGCGGTATCAACAGGCATCGAAACAAATACAATAAAAGACCGGCCATCGGGCAGATAAACGGCCTTTCTTTTTATCGATGAGCTAGCGGTAACCTTGTATAAGACCCGCATTTCAATATGAAAGCTTTCGTAAATATATTCCTATATTTGTCCAGGCCTTCAAACCTGGAACTGATGAAATACAAAGGTAGTGAAACCGATGATTCGGGAAGCTGGATTAACGGCCTTCCGAATCCATGCCGAAAGGCAGGAAAGATGCGCATCTTGCTGATCCCTTTGCTTCTGTTTACCATCTTCCATGTACAACTCAGAGCGGCTGGTTCTGAGCTTTTCGATGCGGGGATTCATCTGATTCCCCACCCCCAGCAGGTCAGTCTGGGAGGAGAGGACTTTGTACCCGGCCCAAAAGTATCGGTGGTACTGGACCGGAAAGCCTCTCCGGAGGATCGCTTCGCAGCCACTGAGCTGGCTTCTCAGCTCCGCGAACGGTGGGGCATTGAAGCGGTGATCACGAATGCCCCGGCCGGACCATCCATCATTCTGACGCGCAGGGGTATTTCCGAAAACACCCCCGGGCTTTCAAAAAAGCAGGCGCTGCAAAAATACGAACTCCACACCACCCCAAACCGGGTTTACATCAGGGCCAAAGGTGCTTCCGGATTGTTCTATGGCACTCAAACCCTGCTGCAGATCTTCAGGAAGGGAGAGCAGGGTGCCTACATCCCCGGAATGAAAATCACCGACTGGCCCGATATTGAAGAAAGGGCCGCACACTATGACACCAAACACCACCAGGACAAACGGGAATATGTCGAGCAATTCATCCGCGACCTGGCTGCATACAAAATCAATATGCTGGTTTGGGAATGGGAGGATAAATTCGACTACCCCAGTCACCCCGAGATAGGTGCTCCCGGAGCCTTCACCATGGAAGAGATGCAGGAAATCACACGCTATGCACGGCAATACCACGTGCAGATTGTTCCGCTGGTACAGGGACTGGGGCATGTTAGCTTTATTCTCAAATGGCCCCGGTTTAGGCATCTGCGTGAGATTCCCGCTTCCAACTGGGAATTCTGTCCGCTGAAAGAAGGCAGCTATGAACTGCTCTTTGATCTCTGGGAGGATGCCATTGCGGCCACCCCCGGTTCGGAGTACATTCACATAGGCTCGGACGAAACCTATGAACTGGGCCTGTGCGAAGAATGCCGGAAGAAGGCTGAAGAGATCGGCCGCAGCGGCCTCTACACCCTATTCATCAACAAGGCCGAAGCACGGCTAAGAAAGAAAAGCAGAAAGGTCATGTGCTGGGAGCGTCCAATGGGGTGGAAGGTTGGTGATTCTCCTGCCATCGGCATTGAACCCGCCAAAAGCATGGTGCTCACAGAAAGCTACTCCTTCGAAACACCCGATTTCAAATATGCCAGGGAAGCCAGAAAAGCAGGCTACGAACTCTTCATCTACGATCCGAACCCGGAGGTGATCCCCCTGATGGTTCCCTATTTTTCCACATCGAAGGAAGACAAGGGTTGCCTGGCAGATTCATACGAACTGCTGAAGCCCTCTGTGGCATCGGGGTATTTTACGGGAATGATCAATACCTCCTGGGACGATGCAGGGCTTCACAACCAGGCCTGGATGCTGAGCTTCATCCATGCAGCCGAATGGTCCTGGAGCGGCGACCATCCAGGATCCGAAGAATTCATCGAAAAGTATTTTTTGAACTACTACGGAGAAAACAGCAGGAATATGAAGGAATTATTCCTCCTGCTGATCGAGGGAAGCAGGTTCTACTTTGAATCGTTCGAACGAAGGGTCTGGCACTATGGAGCTATAGGCCTTACCACCTTGCCCTCATTGCCACGTGGCGACAATGTGGAGTATGATGAATACTGGAACCGAAGCTATGCCGACAGGCTGAAGGAAGCCAGGGTTCAGGCCGGGAAAATGGAACGGGCCATGGAGATCATTTCTGCCAACCAGAAGGCCGGGATCAGGCACAGTTACGACCTGGAGCTCTTCAGCTCCATGGTCAGGCTCATCAGCCACACCAGCCACACCTACCTCGCAATGTCGGAACTGGAAAAAGCGGTCGGAGAGGCACATCAGCAACGGTTCCTGAGCCTTGAAGCCACTGAATCTGCCCTGCAGAAGGCGGTCGCGGTAATTGAGGAAAACCTGAGAGAGAGGGAGACCGTATTCCGGGACCTGGTCACCACCTGGGAAAAAACCAGACTGCCCAAAGGACTCTCAACCGACAAGAAGAGTTTCTTTCACCGCATGGACAGGGCAAGGCACTTCGCGTTTCGCAGGGCCGATATGAGCTACCTGATTTATGATGAGGAGCTGCTGGGCCTTGAAGAATACCTGAAAAAACTAAAAGCATATATCAAACACGCCCGGGAAACCTGGCTCAATAATTAATCTTAGATGAAACACACAGCGTACATAGTGGCGGCTCTTCTCACGGGACTCTTATTCCGGGGCTGCAAGAGTGAAAACGACATTCTTTCACAGGACAGAACAGAGCTCATCCTCGAGCGCTACACCAACATGCTGGATGCAGCAGAGGACCTTACACAATTTCCCCGAAGCATCGATGCAAACGGCGATTTAACCACCACCGGCGTCTATGGCTGGACATCGGGCTTCTTCGGGGGTGCGCTCTGGTACATTTACGAACTGACAGGCGATGCGTTTTGGAAAGAGGAAGCGGTCAAATGGACAGAAGCCCTTGATACCATACAGTATTGGAGTGGAAACCACGATGTAGGGTTCATGATAAACTGCAGCTATGGGAACGGGCTGAGGCTTAGTGGAAACAAAGCCTATGAAAAGGTATTGATCCAGACTGCAGAATCGCTGATTAAGCGCTACAACCCCAATACAAAGTGCATAAAATCGTGGAACTATCACAAGGCCTGGGATGACAGCACAGAATGGTTCTTTCCCGTCATCGTCGATAATATGATGAATCTGGAGTTGTTGTTCGAAGCCAGTGAACTCAGCGGAAAGCAAAAATTCAGAGACATTGCCCTGCAGCATGCCCAAACAACCATGAAGAACCACTACCGCAAGGACTTCTCATCCTACCATGTGGTAGATTACGACACCCTCAGCGGAGAAGTGCTGGATAAGGCCACCTGCCAGGGCTTCCTCGATGAATCTTCATGGGCACGGGGACAGGCCTGGGGGTTATATGGATTTGTAAGCTGCTACCGCTATACCGGGGACAAAAATTACCTCTCTTTTGCAGAGAACATTGCAGATTACATAATCGAGCATCCCGCTCTTCCCGAAGACAAAATTCCCTACTGGGACTATGCGGCCATCCGGACCTCGGCAAAACCCGAGTGGGACTATCATCCGGAAGATTTCAAAGAGATCCCCAGGGATGCTTCAGCAGCAGCCATTACCTGTTCTGCCCTGTTCGAACTCAGCGAATACGCTGCTGAAAAAGGGGAGCTTTACAGGAATGAGGCCAAGAAAATCCTGCGTTCTCTGGCCTCCGAAAACTATATGTCCCGCGAGGGAATCAATCAGTATTTCATTCTGAACCACAGTGTGGGAAGCATCCCCCATGGGATGGAAGTTGATGTCCCGCTGATCTACGCAGATTACTACTTTCTGGAATCCCTGCTGCGCTACAAAAGCCTCAAAAAGAAGGGGACATCCCAGGAAGGAGAGTAATCGATGAAAAGAACAGACAGCTGGATTTCCTTTGTAATCGTACATGTCGGGTTCATGGGGACCTGGGGAGCCCTGATTGAAATCCCTGAAAAAAACGGATTTCCTGCAAGCCTGGGATTTATTGCCTGGGCTTTGTCCATGATTCCGGCGGCTCTGCTTGCCTTACACCTCAAGGGGTGGAAACTGGACAGCGACAAAGCCTCAATCATTTGGGGATCGCTGGTGGGTTTCCTTGGTGCAATTGGCCAACTGGAATTGTTTATTGTACTGAAAACCGCACCGGCCTACCTTGTGTTCCCGCTGCTGTCATTGACGCCGGTTGTAACCATTGTTTTGGCCGTAATTTTTCTGAAAGAAAAAACCGGAGCTATGGGATGGATGGGTATCGGGGTGGCGATAGTGGCGATTGTATTGCTGTCCTTCAGCCCTCCCGAGGATGGAGCATCTGTGGTTGGGAAAAGATGGATACTCCTGGCGGCCATCCCCTTGCTGGCCTGGGGATGTCAGGGCTTCATAATGCGATTTGCCAATAAAACCATGAAAGCGGAAAGCATCTTCTTCTACATGATGGCAAGCAGCGTTGTATTGACTCCGGTGGCGGTATCTATGACAGATTTTTCTCAGCAGATAGAATGGGGATTCAAGGGGCCCTATCTGGCGACCATTGTTCAAAGCCTGAACGCCTTTGGGGCCTTGTTCCTGGTCTATGCCTTCAGGTATGGCAAGGCCATCATCGTTGCGCCTATGACAACCGCACTTTCTCCGATTGTCACAGTTGTTTTATCGCTGGCGATATACAGGGTCCTTCCACATCCTGTCCTGATTGTCGGGATACTGCTTGCCATACTTGCGGCCTACTTAATGGCGATCTCTGAACTGAAAAAAGAAAAGAAAGCGCTTTAACAAGAGCCGGTGTCAAATCGGCCGGGGATCCGCCCATACATCAGGTTTTGTGGGGATGAGCGGCTGACAATACAACGAACAACGAAACAGGGCTTTCTTTTCTTTGCCTGTGTGCAGGCTTTATTCAGATCGGATGCAGCCCGGATAAACAGGGCTTTCTTTTCTTTGCCTGTGTGCAGGCTTATCGGATGCAGCCCGGATAAACAGGGCTTTCTTTTCTTTGCCTGTGTGCAGGCTTTATTCAGATCGGATGCAGCCCGGATGCCGGGAAAGCTGGTCCTGTAAACTGGACGATTTCCGTTCGTCTTAAGCCCATGAGAAACGGGATGCAGGCTTAAGAATATAGGCGCCTGCTCTCGAAAGCCGGCGAATCAGAAGAAGCGGCAGATCGTAGTGTAGATAAGGCCATCAACGAAGCGCTTGGGAAAGCAGCAACAGGGGCAGCAGATATTGGGGAATCCGGTACACAAAAATGGAATGAAAGCCGAATTGAAGCGGAAAGGTAAATCCATGAAATTGTATCAGCATAAGTGCTTAAGCGCCTTTAATCAGAATGACTATTCTAAAGGATAAATAACTTTTATTTCCTTTCTCTGATAGATTTTGGGTCGAAAAACAACTATTTATCCGTTATTTCCTTTTGTTTGTGATTATTTTTCTTATACTTGCCAAGAAGTAGTCCATGGCAGGGACTTCTCGAAGCAGCATTCAAAGATCCCCGGGTCCTGCCTCACATCTTTAAACCTTGAAAAATGGAATACTATTCGATTGAAGACTTTAAAAAGCTGGAGAAAGTTGATGCGCATACCCACATCAATACCTCAAAGGAAGCTATTCTCCGGCAGGCAATCGAAGACAATTTCTCGCTGATCACGATAAATGTCGATGCTTTTGAGGACAGCAGCATTGAGGAGCAGCAGGAATGGGCGCTTGCACAGCACGAAAAATTTCCCGACAGGTTTTACTATCTGACCACATTCCGTGCAGGGGGATTCGAAGAGAAAGGATGGAAAGATTCGGTCATGTCTTACCTGAAAAGATCCATTGCCAATGGTGCCGTAGGTGTGAAAGTATGGAAAAACATCGGGATGGACATCAGAAAGAGCAACGGGAAATTAATCGACATTGATGATCCGGTATTTGATCCCGTATTTTCTTTTCTGAGCAATCGGAACATCCCCCTGACAGGGCATATCGGAGAACCCAGGAACTGTTGGCTTCCCATCGATGAGATGGTGGTTCCCGGAGATCAGAATTACTACAGCAGGCATCCCGAATACCACATGTACTTACACCCGGATCAGCCCCCCTATGAACATCACGTTCAGGCGAGAGATCACATGCTTGAAAAAAATCCGGGATTGGTTTTTGTCGGAGCCCACCTGGGCAGCCTGGAATGGAGCGTGGATGAACTGGCAAAAAGGCTTGATGCCTACCCGCTTATGTCCGTTGACCTGGCAGAACGAATTTGCCATCTACAATACCAGTCCCTGAAAAACTGGCAAAAGGTATATGACTTCGTAATCGGGTATCAGGATCGCTTGTTGTACGGTACAGACATCATCGTACAGGAGGAAGATGACTCCGAAAGCGTGAAACAGAACGCGCATGAAATCTGGAAACGCGACTGGAGATACTTCAACACGGACGAGGAAATGTCCAGCCCACGGGTCAGTCAGCGCTTCAGGGGCCTGAAGCTGCCGAAAGATGTGGTTGATAAGATTTATTCGAAAAACGCGAAAAGAATCTACCTGAAGAATTGCGCTGAAAGCAAGCAGAGATGAAACGAAAGGACTTTCTCAAATCACTGGGCATGACTATGACGGCCATGGCCATCCCAGGACCGGGTATTGCCCGGGGCTTCCGGCGGGTCTCCCCCGGCATTCCGCCACCGAAAGAACCAGACCTTCCCGATCTGCTCCTGAACGAAAACGGGAAGCCTGTAAATACGCTGAAAGCCTGGCAGAAAAAAAGGGCCAGAATCAAAAAAAGGTGGCTCGATTATCTGGGGGCGCTGGAGCCAAACCCGGCAACACCGGTGCTCGAGGTACTTAAAGAGGAAAGCCAGCGTGGAATTATCCGGCAATATGTCGCCTACGAGGGCGAAACAGGCATTCAGGTATTCGGATACCTGCTCAAACCGGAAAAGAGTGCTCAGCCCCTCCCGGGTGTCGTGGCTCTGCATTCCACCAGCGATAACCAAATGCGCTGTATTTCAGGTGCAGAGAAGGGCAAATATGTTCAGTTTGGCTTTGAGCTTGCGCAGAAAGGCTTTGTGGTTTTTTGTCCCCAGTGCTACTTGTGGCATAATCCGGAAGGAAGGAACTGGGAGGAACAGGCCAGGCACTTTGTGAAGGGCCATCCGGGTTCGAAAGGAATGGCCAAAATGCTGTTTGATGCCCGGCGGGCAGTAGACGTGCTGGAAAGCCTGAAGGAAGTGGATGCAGCACGGATCGGATGCATGGGCCATTCCCTGGGAGCCAAGGAAGCACTATATCTGGGGGCTTTTGATGACAGGATAAAGGTCGTTGTAAGCAACGAAGGCGGTATCGGTATTGAAATGTCAAACTGGGATGCACCCTGGTACCTGGGTGAAGGCATTGGCGCATTCGGACATCAGCACCACGAGGTTCTGGCCCTGATTGCACCCAGGCATTTCCTGCTCATAGGTGGGGATGCTGCAGACGGAGAACACAGCCGCCCCTATATTGAGGCCGTCAAACCGGTTTACAAGCTCTATGGGAAAGAGCAGAATCTGGAACTGAAAAATCACGGACTGGGGCATCATGCCGAACCCCCTGCTGTGCAGTGGACCTACGACTGGATAGTAAAAAACCTCTGACGACCGGAGAACAAGCGGGATTGAAGAAGGCCTGCAGCCGGAGGGGACCAGGGGCATCGGATACAGATACCGGGGATGAGACTAAATACAAACCAAAATAGAACACAGAGATGAATCGAACTTTAAAAACCAAGGTGGCTCCCTTCATATTCCTGTTCATGCTGAGTCCGCTGTCGGGACAGGGAACCCTCACCGATCTGCGCCTGGCAGGACATGCCATTTTCCCATGTCCGCAGAAGGTGGAGCTGAACGGAGAAAGTACAGTGGTAGATAACTCCTGGCAGCTTGTTGCGGAGGAAGGCTCCTCTCAGTCCATCCGCAATGAACTGATCAGAAGGTCACAGGAGCTGCACGGCTTAGATTTTTCCGCTAAGGGAAGCCGCCGTATCGAATTGCGCATTTCCCCTACTACAGTCACCGGCATTTCAGATCCGGCATGTTCCGCGCAGGCCTACAGGATCAGCATCAGTCCGCAAAAGATTCTCATTGAAGGGAATGAAGAAATGGGGTTGTTTTACGGCATACAGAGTTTCATGCAACTCCTGAAACCCGTATCATACGGAGTATTCAAACTCCCCACCGGGACAATTACCGACTGGCCCGACCTGAAATTGCGGGTCATTCACTGGGATACCAAGCATCACCGGGAGAAAATGGAAACCCTCAAGAGGTACATAGACTGGTTGGCCTATTTCAAAGTAAATGCCATCGCTTTCGAATTGGAGGACAAATACGCATACCCCTCCCACCCGATCATCGCCGGCCCAAATGCCTTTAGCAGGAAAGAAATGGAAGAACTGACCCGCTATGCCAAGGAACACTTTATCCAACTGATCCCCAGTGTACAGGCTCCCGCTCACATGGGCTACGTTTTAAAACATGAGGAATTTGCTCACCTCAGGGCCGACCAGGAAAGCAATTACCAGGCCTGCATGTGCAACGAAGAAGCCATGGACCTGATTTTTGATATGTATCAGGACCTGATCGATGCCACCCCCGGGGTGGATTACTTCTTCGTTTCCACAGACGAAGTCTACTATGCGGGTATTTGTGACCAGTGCGAAAAGGAATACACTGCCGAAAACCGAAGCCAGACCTGGGTCGACTACCTCAACCGGGTCAACCGCTGGATGAATAAGCGGGGCAGAAGAGTCATGGCCTGGGTGGAATTTCCCCTTTTGACGGAGCACATCACCAAACTGGACCAGAATATTATTGACGGCATAATGGGCTCTCCCAAAAGCCAGGATTGGGTTGATGAGGAGAACAAAGCCGGTATTGAACAGCTTGCCTACAATTCGATGCAGGGAGAGGAGCTTCTTTTTCCAAATTATTTCCCCACCCTATACAGAGGCCGGCGGATCATTGGCAGGCTGAACGATGTCTTTGGTGAAGTGACCAGGCTGGAAACCCGGGGTGCCAACATCATCGGCAGCTTTGCCGCCGCCTGGGATGATGCGGGCCTGCACAGTGAAACCTTCTGGCTGGGTTGGGCCACGGTCACCCAGTATGCCTGGACGAAAAGCACTCCCGAACTGCAACAAAGCACGGCCGACTTCATGAATCTCTTCTACGGCTATGGCAGTCAGAACATGACCCAGATCTACAGAACCCTGGAAGAGGGTGCCAGATACTATCAGGCCCTGTGGGACAAGGTCCCGTCAAAAGAGCGGGAAAAAGGCTATGGATCCTCATTCGGCAAAGGCATCGGAGCTGACATGATTGACCTGACCCTGCAAATGCCTCCCCTACCATCTGCCCCCGATTTGAGCCTGAAGCCCTCTTTCCGTAGCAGGTATAAACAAAAGATTGATGAAGCCGCCCGCTCGCTGGATGAGAATGAACTGCTCTTCGCCCAGCTTACAGAGAATACCACCAGGGTGAGTCACAATGCTTACAACCTGGAAGTGCTTCTGGCGCTTGCCTCCCTGGAACGTTATACCATGGAAACCGTATACAATCTGGCGAGAATTGAAGGAAAGTTCGAAGCTGCATCCGAAGCAGCCGGCTCCGATCCTGAAAAAGCCATGGACTTGCTGCTGGATGCACATAAATTGTCCGAAAAGATCCTCAGGAATAAGGAAATCATGTGGTCCTGTTTTAACGCATCGTGGTATAAAAGCAGGTTGCCCAAGAATCAAAGCAGAAACGGCATTGAATACCTTTATGTATTGGATGATGTGAAGGACCATTTTGCCGACCGCCGAAAGGGGCTGGAATACATGCTTGCCCCCTTTGAAAGAATGAAGATAGAAGAATGGAAAATGCAGCTCGAAGAAGTGATCAATGAGTACGCCAGGACTCATGACATGCCACCCTTGTAGCCTATGGAAGAAGCCCGGCTGAAGGGGTGAAGGCCCACAGCTGAAGAGCGAAGCGGCAGGCGCTCTGCTATTCGTCGATCATCCGATGGTTCTCCTGCATATAAGCCATCTGACTGTGGTCGGAAAATATATCCACCCACAGATAGTGCAGGCGCTTGCCCGCTTCCACCTTTACACCGTGGGTTGAACCAAGGGGAATGTGCAGCAGCTCATTTTCACCGAAACCTTTCTCGTCGGCATCGGCAAACACACACACATCATTCCCCTCCAGTCCCAGGAAAAGCTGTTCCAGCATGGGATGTGTATGGGGTGCCACCTCATCCGGACCGATGGTTTCGACCGTTCCCGCACATACGCGGGGTACAATCCCCTCGGGCAGGACCATCCTGTTGATCGTCTTCTCACTTTTAATCGCTTCACTGTACCTGCCACACCGGGAAAAAAGAACATGGTAGGGAAAACGCTGCACATTTCTTTGAAGATCGAGCTGGTCCTGCTTCGTAAGGTCCAAAACAAGCTCCAGGTAGGACAGCTGCTGCTCTCCCCCCCTGACAGAGTAGCCCTGCGCCGGCCCGGGAACAAACAAAGCAGGCTCCGGCACAGCTATTCTCATATCAGCGTATGAAACAGCCCCTTCACCTCCGAGGAAGATCAGGATATTCAATTTGCCTGCTTCGGGCTTAAACCTGTGCTCCCGGCCAATACCTGTTTCCACATAGCAGGTCTCCACTCCTCCGATCTCCCCTTCCAGCAATAACTCACGTTCGTGAGCCCCGGGAAAACGAACCGGCTTGCTTATCGCACAAGCACTGCTGTTAATCATTCCGGCCTTGTCTTATTCACCATAAATCCGTTCCAGAAGGCAGTGAGATGCTTTGATCAGGGTGTCGGGACTGCCCGGAACCACAATGCAAACGCTGGGTTCATAGCCCCCCCTCAATCGTTCTTCATCGGTGGGCAGATACGAGATGTATTCATTGGCAATCGTCACCAGCACCGGATGATGGTCGCGATAGGGTTCCAGCATCTTTGCCCCGATCTCATGAAACACTTCGCCCTGGGCGGCAAGCAGAACCTGATCGTTCAGTTTGAGGGCGTAGAGCTGCAAGCCCAGTGCCCCCTCCTGCTTCCATTCGGGGCGAACCATGCGATGGTTCGCCGGTGTCCGGTACAGGCCCCAGAACCGATTTTGCAATTGCCTTCTCTTTTCAGGATCTGTTTCCCGGTCAAATGCCGCTTCCAGGGCCACCATTTCCTTCTCCACCTGTTCGGTCGACAGCAGAATACCATCCAGCAGTTCCATCTCCACAGCTTGGGTGAAAAACTTCTGGCTGGTCAAAGCCTGCCACTCCAGGTTTCCATAGTCCGCGACAAGAAGGTCGGCCAGTTTTTGCCCATAGCTTTTGGCAAAGGCATGGGAGTACTCCTTATTCAGCGGCCGCAGGTCCCCGCTGGGTCCCTGCCCGAAAAGGGCAACCCCGCCCAGTTTTTCTTCAAGCCGTTTCTTCAGATAACCCGTAAAATCGCCGGAAACATCTCCATTCACCACCTTGGATGAAACAATCACCGAGTGGGCGGCAAAGCGTGTGAAACTGCCCTTCAACTTCCCTGTCTGCCTGTCCCGGATAAAGAGCGCCTGCAGAGCAGAATCCACCCCCCCGTCTGCAACATAGCGCTGCCCATCCCCGCAGAATTTCTCCGGATCCGTCCCGAGGTTCACAATCCAGTCACGGATATGAGCGCTGGCATCCAGGTGATCGTCATACACCTCGCAACCATCATTGAACATGACCGTCCGCGAACCGATTCCATCTACATAAACCCGTCTGTTAATAAGATACTTTTTCCCATCGAGCTGCAGATTCAGGAAGGCAATCTCCACCCCGACGCGGTCATCCCGGGCCCTGGTCGCCGCCTCAAGCACAACCTCCGACAGAATTTCGGGATCAAGCGGAGGGGTCGCATGAGAATGAGATGGAAGCAGCACAATCCGTTCCTTCGGAATACCCAGCTCATGTGTAAGCGGATGCATCATGACATCCACATCCCCGTAGTTCAGGATCATCTGGTCCAGGGTAAGGATGATCCAGGGACCATTTTCATCCTCCCCATACATGGCCGTAACAAAAAGGGAATCCACCAACTTCCTTGTACCACCCGATCCCGGCCGCCACCTTCCCTCAACCCGATCGGAAATAGCGAATTTTTCTTCCCGCCGGTATTTATCCCTAAAATCCTGGCTTATGGCATCCGAAACCGGGTCCTCAAGAATGCAGGCCCGGGATAAATCTGCTTTACCAAATCCAATCTTGAGCGGCTCCTCGTCTTTTTGTCCCGAACAAGAGAAGACAAGGATTCCGATCAGTGCGCATGCAATAGAAAGAAACTTCATTTTCAGTTATGATCTAATCAACACTAAGCTTACAAAAGCAAATATACTTTATATTTCGCTTCTTCCATCATCTTCCGTCATTCGATCGATGGAACAGAGGGCCAATCTAAAACAGGCAAGGATAAGACCTGTTCATGGGAATGGCCACGACAAAAACAAGAACGGAAATGACGATGCCCCCTGACACTTCTGCAAACAGACTCAATTATTTATTTTCGTATCGCTGTTTTTCTGCATTTATCAGCCATTTCTTTTTGTTTTGCCCACATATTACATACCTTTACCCTTACCATGACCCCTTTTTTAACTTTCGATTCATTCTTTTATCCCTTACGTAAGGCATAGAAAAACAACCCGGCATATGAATAAAAATAGTCCCCTCACTTTTAACCAATTCTAAGCTCTCTTTTCAATGAAAAAACACTTGCTATTCATCGCTACACTGCTCTTCATCCTGACCGGCAGTACAATGGCTCAAACCCGTACCATCAAAGGAAGGGTAACATCCGACGAGGATGGCACTCCTCTGCCCGGAGCCAATGTTGTAGTCACAGGACAGGAGAGCATCGGCACCATTACCGGTGCCGACGGATCCTATTCCCTGAATGTACCCGCGAACACGAAGGCATTGACATTCATGTTTGTGGGGATGGAGAATCTAGAAATTACCATCGACAACCGAAGCATTGTTGATGCGGTCCTCAAGCGCTCAATTGTCGGACTGGAAGAGGTTGTCGTGACTGCACTCGGGATTGAACGTGCCGAAAAAGCACTTGGATTTGCCGTCCAGGAACTCGACGAAGATGAACTGACGGCCGCCCGGGAGCCAAACATCACCGGCTACCTCACCGCCAAAGTGGCCGGGGTACAGGTATCAAAGACCTCCTCGGGAACGGGCGGTTCTTCCAGTGTAACCATCCGGGGGAACTCTTCCATCTCGGGAAGCAACCAGCCCCTTTATGTGGTAGACGGTGTACCCATCATCAACGATCCCAAGTCCTCCGGCGGTCTCTGGGGAGACAACGACTATGGGGACGGGATCGGCGACATCAACCCCGAAGATGTGGAGTCCATGTCGGTACTGAAAGGCCCGAATGCCTCGGCCCTGTACGGGTCAAGGGGAGCAAACGGGGTCATCCTGATCACCACCAAATCGGGAAAGAAGGGCAGGGGGATTACAGTCGAAGTCAATTCCAATTTCTCGATTGAAACCCTGAACCTTTTCCCGAATTACCAGAACAAGTATGCCACAGGATATGAAGGAACGAACATCTACGGATCCCTTGTAGAGATTCCCGAGGGCAGCGGTAATTTCTACGAAACGATGGATACCTGGCATGGAGACAGCTGGGGGCCGCCTCTGGATGGCAGAAGAACCATTGTTGATCCTTTCGTTTACCCCGAAGACAAAAATACCCGGACCAGGGTACTTCTTCCGGAGCCGGAAGACAATGTCCGCAATTTTTACGAAACCGGAATGACAAATTCAAATACCCTGGCCATCATCGGACGCAATGAAAGGGGTTCCACCAGGCTGTCGCTGGGCAATACCCTGCTGAAGGGAATCGTTCCCAACCACAAAGTCCAGAAATACAACATGGCCCTGCGCAGCACCTCGAAAGTAAGCAAATGGCTGTCCTTCGATTCCAAGATCAATTACATCCATACCGACGGAACCCAAAGGCCCTTCCTGGGCTCGAGCCGATACAATGTAAACCGGACCTTCGCCACCATGGGACGCTATGTCCCCATGGACTGGCTGGAAGAATACTACGAAACCACAGGAAGCTATGGCCGCTGGCCCGGCGTAAACATGAACCCCTACTACGTGGTCAACGAAGTCAAGAACAATGATTACAGGGACAGGGTGCTTGGATATGCTTCTGCTACCCTCACCTTCACCAAATGGCTGAGCCTGATGGGACGTGTGGGGGCTGACTTCTACACCGAGTACCAGAAGAGAATTTATCCCTACGGCGACCGGGGGTATTCCCTTGGACGTTTCACCACAAACATGAGGAATTACAAGGATATCAATGCAGATGCCCTGCTGACCGCCAGCGGACAGCTTAGCGATGATCTGTCCGGATCCTTTTCGCTGGGGGCTTCCCTTCTGTCCCAAAGAAGGGATACCGAGTACATGGATGCCAGGGAACTCAAAGCCAAAGGCGTGTACAACGTATCCAATGCCGTTGACTTGCGCCCCGATTCCTACCTCTGGCAAAAACAGATGCAGTCGCTGTACTTTATAGGGCAACTGGCCTACAGGGACTATCTCTTTTTGGATCTGACCGGACGAAACGACTGGTCTTCGGCACTGGGTCTGAACAACCAGTCCTTCTTCTACCCCTCGGCGGGTCTGAGTTTTATATTCTCGGAGGCCTTTACCCTCGACCAAAAGATCTTCAGCTTCGGGAAGCTGCGACTCTCCTGGGCGCAGGTTGGCAACGACTCGGATCCCTACCTGACAAAAGCGGGCTATAACTCCTATACCAACAACTTCCTTGGACAGGGTTTCGCTTCAAAGAGTGAAACGCTGCCGCTGTTTGATTTGAAGAATGAGTTGAGTGAATCGTGGGAAATCGGGACCGACCTGAGGTTTCTGCAAAACAGAGTAGGTCTGGACCTGACCTATTACAACGGTCATACCACCAACCAGATTCTGCCCATCAGCGTTTCCAGTGCAAGCGGATACAGCAGGGTTATCATCAACGCAGGACGGGTGAGCAACAAGGGGCTGGAAGCCATCCTCAATCTCAGACCAATCGACATGGGCAACAGCTTCCGGTGGGATATTTCATTCAACTATGCCCGAAATACTTCAATGGTGGAAGAACTGGCACCGGGAATTGAGAACTATCAGATCGCCTCCCACTATCCCAACGATATCTATGCCAATCCGGGAGAACCCTTCGGGACCATCGTCGGCTATAAAACGAAAAAGAACCCCGATGGCCGATACATTGTCAATGCCAGCGGAGCCTATGCCCGGGAATCGAAAGTGAGCGTACTGGGTAACATCACCCCCGACTGGATCGGCGGCCTGAACAACACCTTTTCTTACAAGGGGTTTTCGGCCAATATCCTGATTGACTTTGTAATGGGTGGAGAGCTTTCATCTGCAACCAAATACCAGATGACCGCCAAGGGCACCGGAAAATTCACCGAAGAAGGCCGACGCCCCCAGGATACAGACGATGCAGGAAACCAGTTACCCTATGTGGGGGTACTCGACGGAGTGGTGGAAGTCCTGGATGCATCGGGCAATGTAATAGGCTACGAGGAGAATACCCAGGCTGTAGACGGTCAAACCTACTGGGCCAGCAGAGCCTGGGGTGGACCCACCGACTGGTTCGTACTGGACGGCAGCTATATCAGCCTCAGAGAGATCATGCTGAGTTACCGCTTCCAGCCATCGGCCCTGGAGAAGACTCCCTTCAAAGGCATCTCAATCAGCCTGGTTGGCCGCAACCTGCTTTATCTGGAGGAACACATGCAGGACCTGGGAATATCTCCCGAATCTGCACCGAACACATCCGCAGGGTATGCCGGAATTGAATCATTTGCCATTCCTACCACCAGAACCTGGGGGATGAATCTGAAGCTGGCTTTCTAGCTTATGAGCTAAACGAAACAGAAAAACAGACAAACATGAAATCCTTGAAGATTACAGAAATCATAGCTGTGCTGGCTTTGCTTGTCCTTGCGACCAGTGCTTGTACAGAAAAATTTGACGAGCTGAACACCAGGAATTCGCTCGTCACGGAGGAAGTCCTGGATACCGACCTCCTGCTAAGCTTCGTCCTGCACAGGAGCATTGTCACCGGCCTTGACGGTGGAAACGGAACCGTTGGAAACTATCCCGGAATGTCGGTATCCAATGCCAACCGTCCATTCCAGCAATCGGCCAATACGGCCATCTGGGTTGGAACCTATACCAGTTATGCGAGAAACCTGGCAGACCTGATCAGAATACTTGAAAAAAGGGATGCAGAAAATAAAAGCAACGAGAATGCAAGCATGATTGCCATTGCAAGAATCCTTAAGGTCTGGGTATTTGCCAGGCTTACGGATGCCTACGGAGACATCCCCTATTTCGAGTCCTGCCTGCATCTGGAGAAAGCGATCTTCTCCCCTGCTTATGACAAACAGAAGGAGATCTATGCCGACTTTTTCAAAGAGTTGAAAGAAGCGGTGGAGCAACTGGATCCCGACCTTGAGAACTATGGCAGCAGCGACCTGATGTATGGGGGTGATGTGGAGAAGTGGGCCAAATTTGCCAATTCTTTGAGGCTCCGTCTTGCCCTGAGAGTGCGTTATGCAGATCCGGAAATGGCTGCTTCCAACATGAGCGACCTGAACGAAGACATGCTGATTACAGATGCAGCCGACAATGCCTTCATCAATACAGCCTACGATATCATTGATAACACCAACCCGAATTTCCGGGCGCCTTACAGCGGCTTATACAGCCAGCAGGAGTCACTGACCAAACACATGGCTGCCAAGACCATTACCGATATATGGAAGGACAACTATGACCCACGCATGAAGGTTTTCATCGATACCGCGGAAGCTTCATGGCCAACGACACCCGGATATGAAGCTTACGACTACTTCGGATATCGCGGGCATCCCCTGCTGGGAGATGTACCCGTGGAACAAAAATACCCCTGGCAATTCGAGTCATCTTCGCGCTGGTCTCTGCTCATGTACGCACCGGTATTTCCCATGACAGTCCTGAGTGCTCAGGAAGTGTATTTCGCACTGGCCGAGGCTGCACTCTTCGGAATCAAGGGTACGCCTGCCGATGCCCAGGGCTACTACGAAAAGGGAGTCAGGGCCGCCCTTGACTGGGCCGTGGCCTGGTATGACCTCACTTCCTCGCAATTGAAAGAGATGTTTGCCCTGTACAGACCTTCCTGGACCGACGAACAGGTAGCCGACTACGCAAACTTCCATATGATCACCCCAGAGGAAGTAGAAGCCTTTGCCGATACCGCCACTGTGATGACACTGACAGGTTCGGAAGAAGAGCAACTGGAAATGATCATAAACCAAAAGATCGCGGGATTCTATCCTGTCCAGGTTTTTGAGGGTTGGTGTGAATGGAGAAGGACAGGCTATCCCAGAGTTCAGGTCGGCGACGATGGGGACGACCTGCGGGGCGTTTCCCCCCGAAGGTACATGTGGCCCGACGAAGAACAGACCCTGAATGCCGAAAACTATCAGAAGGCCCTGGCTGAGCTTGGAGGCACAGACGGCATGCTTGTGAGGTTCTGGTGGGATGCAAATCCGCTTGCACCACATGCGCATCCGGATCCCGTTCCATCTCAGGATGCCCCTTATATAGTAACGAAATAAGCAAATACCTTGAATCCAATCATCATAAACCGTCCCGTCTGGCTCTACAGATGGGCGGTTTTTTCCATTAAACCTCCACAAACATGAAAACCCTCCGGCTCCCCACCATACTGACAGCCCTTCTGCTTGCCTTCTATTCCTGCGGACAAGCCACTGAACAGGATACAGAAACAGCCCCTGACAGGGAAGAGACAAAGCCTGCCGAGAACAACAACATCCGGAGCTATCTCGTAGCTGTGGCTAAAGAAATAACAGACAACAGCCCCGCAGACTGTAAGTCCTTATCGGTCTGGCAGGATGAACGTCTCCGACACTACAGGGAGTTTATCGAGATGATGGGACTGCAGGACATGCCGCTTGAAGGCGAACGCCCCAAACTAAACGCCCGGATCACCGGCACCATACAAAGAGATGGCTATCGGATCGAAAAACTCTGGTACGAATCACTTCCCGGGCTCTATGTACCGGCCAATTTATACATCCCGGATCATCTGGAAGAGCCGGCCCCGGCCATTCTCTATGTCTGTGGTCACGCCCAAACCCAAAAAGTCCATTACCAGGCCTATCCGGCAAAATTTGCCGAACTCGGCTTCGTCTGCCTGATCATTGAATCCATACAAAAGGGCGAAGTCACTGGCCACCACCATGGCTGCTATGCCGAAGGCTGGTTCAATTGGTATAGCCGCGGTTACAGTCCCGGGGGCGTGGAACTATGGAATGCCATTCGTGGGCTCGACCTCCTTTCAAAAAGGCCGGAAGTCGATCCCGAACACCTGGGCGTAACGGGCATCTCGGGAGGAGGAGCACAGAGCTGGTACATTGCCGCAGCCGACCAGCGCATTAAGGCCGTGGCCCCCGTCTGTGGAGCCAGCACCCTGGAGGACCAGATCAGAACCCGCACCATCGACGGACACTGCGACTGCATGATGCCAATCAATACATACAGAATTGATTTTCAAGACATAGGAGCCCTTATTGCCCCCAGACCCCTGATGATCGCACAAGCCGATCGCGACGGGCTCAATACCATAGAATCGGCCCGACGCCTGTACCACGACATCCGGCAGGTTTACGAACTATACGAAAAGCCCGATCTCGTATCTCTGGTGGAGACCCCCGGAGGGCACTCCTATCACACGACCTCAAGACAGGAGATTCAGTCCTTCTTCATCAGGCATCTGACGGGCAAAGAAGTTCCTCCAAATGAAACAGGTGATATCAATGAAAACAGCGATCACCATCTTTCGGCCGATGAACTGAGGGTTTACAAGGATGGCATTCCGAAGGATGACCGCACCACCACCATCCAGGACTCATTTGTTCACTTGCACGATAATCCAAAGATCTCGAGTCAAAGTGAGTTGGATGCCTTAAGGGACTCGGTGAAGGAGTTTCTAGGTACCCGGACTTTTGGCGCATTCCCCCAGGTCCCCGCTCCCTTTGAATCGGTTCACGAATTCCGCTCGCTCGACCGTGCACCCTTTGGCTGGGACATCTACAGCTTTGTAAGTGAAAAAGGATGGCGCCTGAAGATTGACCTGCGATGGAAAAACAATCCAAAAGAAGCAAAACCCTTGATGATTGCCCTGCGTAACTATGGCGAAGCCCGTTGGGAAACAGAGGCATTCGTCTCGGAACTTGGTGAGGAATGGAACATCGCTTTTCTCGAGCTCAGAGGAGTTGGCGAGAATGGCTGGGATCCCGCCCTGCAGTGGCACATCCGAAGGGCCTCTGCATGGACCGGCAGGACCATCGCCTCAATGCAGGTTTACGACCTTTTGAGGGCCATCGCCTATTGCCGGACCTTGGAGGGTGTCGATCCCGAGAGAATTGGCATAGCCGCCCGAGAAGAAATGGCCGTTGTGGCAATGTATGCAGCGCTGATGGATGGCAATTGTGAAACCCTTCTCCTCAAAGACCCGCCTGAAACCCAGAACACTCCGAGCCAGCCCAACGGGCAGGGTGCGGCCATCGAAATGCTGAATTGCCTTCGCATTACGGACCTCTATCAGCTGCCCGCACTGCTGAGCCCGACGACCATCATTTACGAAGGCGAAAAACCAGACCCCTGGAAGTGGTCCGACCTCATCCTGCAGAGTGTTTCGGCAAAGCCATAAACCGGGATAGCGAGCCTCTAAATACCATCTTTCTTTTGTATCTTAGGGCTCACTTCCACCAGAATCCTTATTCACTTGCCAGGATATGAAAAGACGTAGCTTCGTAAAAACCACTGCTGCCGGATCCGCATTTCTAATGACGTCCGGGGCTTTTGCTTTCCGTTCACCCAAAACTGTTCAAAAAGGGCTTGCCCATCAATCGGAACGAAAGATTCCTGTTGCCTACAAGGTAGATGTGGTGGTCGTGGGTGGCTCAACTGCCGGGGTGGCTGCAGCTGTTGAGGCTTCACGTGCCGGAGCAAAGGTTTTCCTTTTGGCACAGGAACCCTATCTGGGTGAAGATGTCTGCGGAACTTTCCGTCTCTGGACAAAGGACAATAGCATTCTGCATACAGCATTGGGTTCTGCGATCTGGGGAGAGGGCCTGCCAAGTCAGTTGAAGGCAAAAAAGGCCCTTGATGATGCCCTGATCGCTGAAAACATTCCTTTCCTGTATTCCTGCTTTGTAACGGATGTTCTGACCGACCACGCCGGAAACCCGGCCGGGATTGTAATGGCGAACCGGTCGGGCAGGCAGGCCGTCGTCGCCAAAACCATCATCGATGCCACGCCGCGTGGACTGGTTGCCAGAATGGCCGGGGCAACATTTGGCCCCTACCCTGCCGGAAAGCAGACCTTCAACTTTACCGTGGTTGGTAACAAGCTCAGGGAAGCACCCGGCCTCTCTGCCAGGATGCATGATGAGCCGGTTAAGATCAACTTCAAGTCCTCGGGAACGCCCGGGGATGGAAGTTTTCAGGAAGCCGACATCCAATACAAGGCCATTGAGTATTCCCTGGATATCGACATGAAGGACGGGAGCTGGGGATCCTTTGCCGAAGCAGAACAAATCGCCCGCGATCTCACCTGGGATACAGACCAGGTAGAATCTGCCGACCTGCTTTTTCAAAACCCGCCCGATAAGATGGTGGGGCAGAAACGATGGAACAATGAAAAAGTCGACCTGGAAAGGATCAGCCTGAAGGTCTTTCAACCCAGGAAGATCGGACATGTCTTCGTACTGAGTGGAAGTGCCAACCTGAGCGAAAAGGCTGCTGAAAGCCTCCTGGAGCCTGGAAAACTAATCCGGATTGGGGAACGGGTGGGCCGGAAAGCTGCCTACCTGGCTGCATCCCGGCCTTCACCTTCCTACCTTAGCGTGAAGGGAAATCCCGGTCTGCAGGCCGAAAACGGAGACGTGGGGGAATTCCTCGAAGGACTGCGACCCTCACTGAACCTGGGGACAGTGCTCTCGGAAGAAACCGCTCTGCCGGTCCTGGGTACATACGATGTGCTCATTCTTGGCGGAGGAACGGCCGGAGCTCCCGCTGCCGTGGGAGCATCCCAGAAAGGGGCGAAGACCCTGGTCATCGATTACCTGCACGGGCTGGGAGGCATGGGCACACTCGGCATGATAGGAAGGTATTTTCATGGATACCGGGAAGGCTATACCAATACGGTCGACCTGGGCGTAAAGAACATGGGGCCCGATCATCCTCGTAAGAAAGGCCAGCTGGCCGAATGGGTCTTCGACTGGAAAACCGAGTACTTCAGAAAAGAGATTCGAAAGGCTGGTGGTGAGATCTGGTTTGGAGCCATAGGCTGCGGGGCCTTCGTCGAAAACAACCGGGTGAAGGGATTCGTGGTAGCCACACCCAATGGCCGGGGCATTGTCCTGGGACACACCATCATCGACTCAACGGGAAGCGCCGACATCGCCATTGTCGCCGGGGCAGCATACAGCTACTCCGATGGGAAATCGGTGGCCGTTCAGGGCGCGGGCTTTCCCTTCAAGAACCCAAATGATTTCTACAACAACACCGACTGGACCTTCATCAACGATTCGGATATGCTCGATGTCTGGCGCGCCATGGTTGTGGCCAAGGATAAATTCAAGGGACAATACGACATAGGGAAGGTTCCTCAAACCCGCGAGAGACGAAGAATTGTAGGCGACTTCACCATATCTGTGCTCGACGTGTACAACGGCCGGACCTATCCGGATTCCATCTCCTTGCATAAGAGCTCTTTCGATACACACGGTTTCACCGAGGATCCCTTTTTCTCCCTGAAACCACCCGAGCACAGCGGAATCGATGTCTATGCCTATGTCCCTTTCAGAGCCTTATTGCCCAAGGGCCTGGAGGGGATCGTGGTTACCGGACTGGGAGCAAGTGCCCACCGCGATGCCATGCCTGTGATAAGAATGCAGCCCTGCCTGCAGAACCAGGGCTATGCAGTAGGCATGGGGGCTGCCATGGCAGCCCGGCAGCACAAAAACATCCGGGACATCGATATCAAGGCCCTCCAGAAAGAACTGGTAAGACTGGGCAACCTGCCCGAAAACGTACTCACCGACACCGACAACTACCCTCCCTCTGCGGAACTTATTCGCAAGGCTGCAGATTCAGTTGTCCATGATCTGGACGGGCTCGAGATTCTTCTATGGGACCGGCAAAAAGGAATAGAGGCCATGAGAGCCGCCTTCCGCAACACGGAAAATGAAGATGACAGACTCAGCTATGCCAGGATTCTGGGAATGCTGGGGATCGCCGACGGCTGGGAAATCCTGGTCAAAGCCATAGACCGTTATGATGACTGGGACGAAGGCTGGGACTTTACAGGGATGGGGCAATTCGGTCGAAGCATCTCCTACCTCGACAGCCTGATCATTGCTGCCGGCCGTACAGGACATACAGAAACCCTCCCGGCCATCCTCAGATTGATGAAGAAACTCACTCCCGGGTCTCACTTCTCCCACTTTCGGGCAACAGCCATTGCCCTTGAAAGCATCAAGAGCCGAAATGCTGCAGAGCCACTCTACAGGCTGCTGAAAATGCCGGGAATCCGTGGACACTACATGCCCGATATTCAGACAGCCCGACAGCTGGAACCCGCATTTAAGAACGATGTGAGCACCAGAAACAACTCACTGCGGGAACTGATCCTGGGGCGCGCTTTGTACAAATGTGGCGACTACAAGGGCGAAGGGAAGCAAATCCTGACCGAATATGCTAAAGACCTTCGCGGGCATTACTACCGCCACGCAAGCGGCATCCTGAAAGAGAATTCATACATCCCCCCAAAGGACCGGAACTAAGAGCAGCTGACACCAGAGCCTTTGGCCATCGGCGCCATAAAAAGAAAGCGGAATAGAAGGCCTGTTTGTAGCAGGCAGCCCCATGCCTGCCCGACCACTTTGCTACTCCCTGACCAGTTTAAGGTTTAGCCCCCCCATCACATTGATTCCGGGCATGGGATAGCCGTAATTGATCTGGTAAGACTGATCGAGCAGGTTGTTCCCTGCCAGATAAAGATCCAGGTTGCGGTTGAGCCGATAGCCAACCCGTACCCCAAACAGTTGGTAATCTTCCTCAATGACCTCCACCCCGGATCTGGTCTGGTTGTATAGCTGGAAGATGCCCTGCAGCTTGGCCCGGAACTGCCACTTTTTATAGCGGTAAGTCGCCGAAGCAAAGAGCTTGTGGGCCGGTGTCCCGGGCAGGGGATTCGTCATGTGGATAAAGGTGTAATTGGCATGCAGCCCGATCCCCTTAAGTGAAAAATAGCTGATCAGAAATTCGATTCCCTTATTGTTGAATTGACCACTGTTCTGGTAACGTGGTGGAGGCGGAGCAGCAGGAGGAACCAGCACAATCAGATTTTCTCCCTTGTTTAAAAAGGTGTTCAGTTCGGTTTTTATACGGCCATTCATCCAATGCTGTCTCCAGCTCAGTTCGCAGGCAATCATACGCTCGGGTTCAAGCCCGTCATTGGCTGGAGGAAAGAAGTATAACTCCCTTAGAGAGGGGGGGCGGTAACCTTTCGAAATGCTCGCCTTCAGGTTGCTCGAATTCTGCGGATTCCAGGAGAGGCCCAACTGGGGAATCCACTGGTTCCCGTAGGTGGCATTCATCTCGTAGCGAAGCCCACCGCTCAGGGTCAGACTGCTCCACAACTGTTGGAACATGGTCGCATACAGGCCCGTATTGCTCATGTCGATCCAGGTATTGTTAAAGGGTGACAATTCGAAAGTAACAGGCTTAATGAGCTTACCGTCATCGTCGCGCAATACCGTTACAATCGGACTCCCCTTTCCCCCGTAATTCATGTAGTCAACCCCCAGAGTCAGGACATTTCCGGGAAACAGCCTGATCCCCTGATAGGCCATCAGCCCCATCATCTGGTCGGTGGAATGCCATCCGTCGCTAATGTCGTGATCCCCGAAATTACAATACAGCTTGAAGGCTCCTTCCAGTCTTTCTGTCTTGTTGTTGAGCGAAAAAGAGCTCTTTCCCCGAAGGATATCGATGCGTTCACCCGCCGCCGCTCCGGTCATACCCGGATCGACCGTTTCATAAGCAGCCAGGTTAAAATCGACCATCAGATCGAAATGCTCATTGAAACGGTAGGCTGCCTTCAGATAGCCATTGTTAATCTTAAAGTCCGAAGTATCGCGATGTCCGTCGGTCTGGTCGTGGTTAAAGGAAGCAAACACATTGAACTTCCCCTTTCTGTAACCCAAACTGCCCATGTACTTTTGGGTATTGAAAGACCCGTACTGGAGACGGGCATTAGCCTGGAGTCCATCCTGCTTCTGCTTCTTGGTGATAATGTTGATCACCCCCCCAAAGGCGTTTGAGCCATAAAGAAAGGACGCAGGCCCGCGTATCACCTCGACCCGTTCAGCATCGGAACTCACATAGGCATCGGGCAGGTGATGCCCCATGAGGCCCATGAACTGAGGGTGTCCGTCCAGCAGGATCAGTACCTGGGTAGTGGGATTCCCTCCAAGTCCCCGCATGTTTAGTTGACCCGCAGCCCCCCTTGCCACACCAAAACCGGTTATCCCCCTCTCGGTGACGAAAAGCCCGGGGACCTCTTCCGAAAGCACCGGCAAAAGGGCAGTCTCGGGGGCGTCCTCAAGGATCTTCCGGGGAACCTGTGATACGGTCAAAGGAACATTCTTTCGGGCCACCTCAATTTTGGTGCCGGTAACGACCAGTTCATCAATCACCATGGTATCACTGACAGTCTGCGCAAAAAGGCTCAGCATCGGGGGCAGCAAAAGAATAACAAGTGGGAGCTGTTTTTTCATTAGTGTTACGTTTATATATATTCGTGTTACTAATTTACAACATTTTATCCAAAACACCAATGAATTCAACGGATTCTCAGCAAAACTCCATGGCCTGAAAGGCCTTTACTGCTTCTTCAATTTGTAGTATTCAGCCAGTTCGCCTGTGTTGGGTTTTAAGTCGTCGCCCAAAAGGGTCAGGGAGCCTTCACCAATGAAAAAATGGACAGGTCTGCCGTTTTCCTCAATGGTCAACAGGTTTTCTTTAACGCTATACTTCCCTTCGCTTGTAAAGCGCTGATCTGTTGTATCCAAATAAACGGTTTCATAGCTGAAGGATTTATCGGCGTTTAAGGTAAGAACAACCTCAATTCCGCTACAATCGGCACAGGGGTAGGTCTCCTTGTAAACGCCTTCGTAATCCAGCGCATATTCGGCGCTGTGTTCGTCCACTGTAGTTCCCTGCCTTTTGTCTGCATTGCAGGCACTAAGTGCCAGCGTAATGCATGCAATGTAAATGAGCTTGCGCATGACTAATTCGTGTATTTTGAGTTTTTTATTCAGGAATAGGTGTGATCAAAAATCGCGCCAAAGAAACAGCATGGTAAGCTACCTGTCTCCTCTCCGAACACTAACCTGCATTCTATTCAATCCCTGATTTCAATCCTGCGTTCAGCGACTTTTACCCAATTCTCATCCAGCTTTTGGAGTTCGTCCAAAAATCCGGGAAAATGTGCTTTCCCATAAAGCACAACGATTCTGTCAAACTCCGAATTATTTACCTCTTCTGCCAAATGTTTGTTGCGATGCTCCAAAACAATTACATCTGCCTGCTCCGAAGGCTCCGGGTCGGGGTTTCTGGCGTCCAGAGGAAGGCGTAATTCCTCCTCTGTCAGGACTAGTTCACCAAAGCTTTCTTCATATTCTTTAACCAGTCTTTGAGGCGTATAGTCAACGATAAAGTCCTCATCATTCACCAGGTGCAGAAATTTGTCATTGTCCTGTACCTCGAGAACGCCATCTTTCAATAGTTTGCCGGTCATTTGTAAATAGTTTTCAGGAGAGGGGACAAATCCTATAATTCGCTGGGCTTTACGCAAGATCAGCGTATCATCTGTTTCGTAATCAATAAACTCATAAAAAAGAACGGCACCGTTTTCTTTGGCCCTTTTTACTTCGTTTGCCACACGATCATAAAACCCGGGACGGGCGATGTGGACCATGTTAAGGAACTGAACTTCACGTGAGCCATTCTTCAATTCGGCAACAAGCAGTTCTCCGGACATCGACCTTACTTTTGGCCTCAGAATTAAAGATGTACACGACGAAAGCACCAAAAAGAGCAAAACACCATACATCATTCCATTTTTCATGAGCATCCTTCTTTATTGGGCCGAAAAGCAATGGTTTAAGCACAAAGATACAAGCCTTTCAACACCTCCTACTACCAAGCCGCAGATTTTTATACCTGAAAAAAATGTATTTTGGACTATGAGAAGCCCGAACACATTAAGAAACTTATCATGAAAAGAACCGAAATTGTCACATCCCTGTTTGTAGCAACAGGACTGTTAACAGGATGCCAGCACAAGACTCCGGTACAGGCTGAGAAACCCAACGTTGTCATTGTTTACATGGATGACCTGGGCTATGGCGATGTAGGAGCCTATGGTGCAACAGAACTGAAAACCCCAAATTTCGATAAATTGGCTGCAGGCGGGATTCGTTTTACCGACGGACACGCAACATCGGCAACCTGTACCCCAAGTCGCTACGGATTGCTGACGGGGGTTTATCCCTGGAGAAACGAACAGGCCAGGATCCTGCCCGGAACCGCTCCGCTGATCATCGACACCGAACAGCTCACCCTTCCAAAGCTATTTAAGGAAAAGGGCTATCACACCGGCATTGTCGGAAAATGGCACCTTGGTTTAGGCAGAGGCCGTATCAATTGGAACGAACACATTGCACCGGGTCCAAACGAGGTGGGTTTCGACGATGCCTACATTATGGCAGCAACTCAGGACCGCGTACCAACGGTATATATCGAGAATGGCTATGTCGATGGCCTGGATAAAAACGACCCCATAGAGGTTGACTACCAAAACAATTTCGAAGGGCAGCCAACCGGGAAAGACAACCCCGAATTGTGCAGCTACCAAATGTGGCACCACGGGCACAACAATACCATCATCAATGGAATCCCCAGGATTGGATTCATGAAAGGGGGCAAGGCCGCACACTGGAGCGATGTGGATATGGCCGACCACTTTCTTGCAAAAGCACAGGCCTATGTGAGAAGGCATAAAAACGAACCCTTCCTCCTGGTTTATACCATGCAGCAGCCACACGTTCCCCGTACACCAAATGCCCGCTTTGAGGGGGCAACGGAATTAGGGCCGCGTGGCGATGTGATCGTGGAAGCCGACTGGTGTTTAGGCGAGTTTATGAAAACACTGGAGGAAGAAGGGCTTATGGAGAATACCCTGATCATCTTCTCAAGTGATAACGGACCCGTTTTAAACGATGGCTACTTCGACGATGCGGTTGAGAAAACAGGCCTTCACACCCCGGGCGGGGTATTACGCGGGGGAAAATACAGTTTGTTCGAGGCCGGTACCCGGGTTCCCCTGATCACCTACTGGAAAGGCCGAATTCAACCCTCCGTTTCCGATGCATTGCTGTGCCACGTCGACCTCCTGGCTTCCCTGGCCGAGCTGATTGGCAGTGAAAGCAAAACCCGCGACAGCCAGCCTATGCTGGATGTACTGATGGGCGAGAGTACAAGCGGACGCGAATCCCTGGTTTTGGAAGCAATGAGACGCACAGCCTTCCGGAAAGGCGACTGGGTCCTCATCCCCCCCTATGAAGGTCCTGCAGTTCATGAGATGGTCAATATTGAATTGGGCATCGCTAAAAACTGGCAGTTGTACAACCTGAAGGATGACCTGAGTCAGCAAAATAACCTGGCCAAAGAAAAGCCCGAAAAACTGAAGGAGATGATTGCTGCTTTTGAAGCGATCAAGGCTGAGGTTTAGGAACTGTAAACGCCTGCATCTGCCTGGTCAGCAGGTGAATAATTTACTTTTGTCTGGTTCTCAGATCCGTAAAAAGACTTTGTGCCTGTAGAGCAGGTAGAGGCCGTACCAGACCAGGCCAAGGGCACCGGCAGCAAGGAGAACATCGCCCCAGGCCCCCAGAACATATCAAAGCCTCTCAGCATATCCAGCGATTGCAGGCGTTCCGGTTTAGATTTCGTCGTCATGTCTTCGATGGTATAAAGCGTAAAGCAATTTTAGCATCTAGTCTCCAATTAGTGCCTGGTAGTCGGGATCTTCCTTGATTTTCCCAATCAGAAACTTCTTACAATGGTGCCGGCGTTTCCGCACATAGCCCTCACTGCGAAAGCCCAGTTTCCGGGCGATCTCCCTGGCACTAACATCCTTAGCCGTTAGGCGAAGTATGTCCTGACAATCCTCGGGAATGGTCTTCAGTACACGTTGATAAATGGAAAACTGCAAGTCCTTGTCCTGGACAGGCAGTGGTTCTTCAAACTCTATGCTTTCTTCCAGATCCCGGTTCAGAGGATCGATATCCAGCTTCTTAATCTGCTTCAGACGCTTCATCCAAATCAAACGTGCAATTGAATAGATGTAGGTGGAAAAACGCGACCTGAGCTCGAAATCCGGATCTGCCCTGAGTTGTTTAAAGATCACCACCAGGGCATCCTGAAAAAGGTCCTCGGCATCATCCTCCGAGCCAGAATTGTATCGCACCAGCTGCTGCACAGATTCAAAGGAATTCTCATAGATATACTCCAACACCCGGCCATCCCGTTTACGGAGACCAATAATCATTTCCTCATCTGTTAGTCGCTCCACAGGTGGGTGTCGTTAGTGGCTTATCAAATATAGAGAATTCACCTTCGCAGAAACAGCAATGTGGTTCTAATGCAAGCTTTTCAGTCCGGTATGACGAGAAATCATATCCTCAATCGCCCGTGAGCAAACCGGACAAAAAGCCGCATCATTGCTGTGCATTCTGCAGTCCATCATTGGCCTGAAAACGCCCTTTGCCACATATCCGCCTCCCTCATAAACGCCTAAGGTTTCGGTATGTTCAGGGGTCGCTGCTGTCGGAACAGCAGTTCCTTCCTCAAGCATGGCCTTCCATTTTCGCTCAAAATCGACAAGGGTGGTCAGATTTGGGTTCCAGGGCTCGACACCCTGGGGAAAATAATCGTTGTAGGCCACCTCCGAGCTGTAATACTCATCGGCCAATCCTGCAAAAGCGTGGCCAAATTCATGGATGAGCACCGCTCTGGAAGCCTCATTATCGGCCGCCGAGATGCTGTAGAAATTATAAATACCGCCGCCACCGTACTTATCGGTATTGACCAGAATGTAGATCTGGTCGTAATGCGCATTGGCAGCTACATCACAAACAGAAATAAAATCGGCCGTTGTCATATAACGTTCAATCCCAAAGGTGTAGAAACGGGTATTCATTCTGGTCCGTTTCCACACACCCCGGCCCGGAATATCTGTTCCTGAATCGCTGCCTGCCGACAGGACCGCCCTGATATTAAAGTCGCTCCGGTGGCTCCTGAAGGGTTCTTCCGAAAAAATGTAGTTGGCCGAACGCCTGGCATCGGCAAGAAACTTCTCCATCTCTTCGGCCCGGTAGCCCTCGGCCAGGAACAAGAGGTCCACTTTCTCCTCCGGAGCACCATTCAGTTCGAGCTCCACAACCTTGAATGGCAATGGGTTTGTGGGGTCTGCATATTCCTTTGAAGGATCAAACTCATCGCTCCAGACCAGGCTAAAGCTGCCGTTTTTTTGCCGGTCCAGCACCTCCACCTTTACCTTCTCCTTCGGCCAGGGGAAACGCAATACATGAGAAAAGGAACGCGACCTTTCAGTAGCCTCAACCGTGGTTTGCCATTCACGAAAGAGGGTACAATAGCTATGGCTGTAAAGCAAGGTACCATCCCCGGCATCTTTCACCCTGAATACATGGTCGCCATAATCAAAAGGATCGATTAACTGAGTCTTCGAGCCACTGTAGTAGGCCTCTTTCCGAACATCGACCAGGGCATAGCTGCTTTGGTCTGAGCTGCCCGTAAACATGAGATCAAGTCGCATTACACCAGGCTCAAACCAGGTATCAAAACGCTGAGAATGAAGGGGAAGAAAAAGAAATCCCGGCAAAAGCAGGGCAAAACAACGATTAGGGATTTTCATCTCACGGGGTTTAGCTTTGGTCTAAAAATAGAAAATAAATCACGGTTCACACCGCCTCTGCCAAACTAGTCGTCGGAAAACTCCCTCAACAGCTTCCTGTACGAAGAGAAAATCTTGGAACGTGAGATGAATCCCACATAACGATGCTGGTCGGTCACCGGAAGATTCCAGGCACCCGTATTCTCAAAGCATTCCAGCACATGCCCCATCTGATCATCCTTCCTGATTATGGCAGGAGGGGTTTGCATCAGTTCCACGATGGGCACTTTATCATAGAGTTCCCGGTTAAAAAGAATGTCCCGGATATCATTCAGGCTGATAATACCGACCAATTCAAGCTCGTCATTAATGACCGGAAAGAGGTTGCGCTTCGATTGCGATACCGCTTTGACCAGGTCGGCCAGTTTCCCATCGACATGCACAGCCTGAAAATCGTCCTCAAGCACCTCCTCAATCTGTAAGAGGCTTACCACGGTCTTATCCTTGTGATGGGTAAGCAATTCCCCCCGTTTAGCCAGCCGTTTCGTGTAAATCGATTGCCTTTCAAAGCCCCTGATAGTCACATAGGAGAGCGTGGCGGTAATGATGAGGGGGATGAAAAGATCATAGCCTCCGGTAATCTCCGCAATCAGGAAGATGGCGGTCAGCGGTGCATGCATCACCCCCGACATTACACCGGCCATACCAACCAGGGCAAAGTTATTCTCCGGGAGTGGGGTCTTTCCGAAAAGATTGAAGGAAGCAGCAAGGCTTACCCCACTCATCCCGCCAACGAAAAGGGCTGGTGCAAAAATGCCGCCTATCCCCCCGCTTCCGGTCGTTAGTGCCATTGCAATGACCTTGAAGATAATCAGGAAGAGAAAAAAGAGAACGATCAGGTAACGATTACCCGAGAGGAAAGACTCAAAAGGGGTCGCATCGAAAAGTTCCGGGGAATGGCCCGTCAACAATGTTCTCAGCGTGGAATAGCCTTCACCGAAGAGCTGGGGCATGAAAAAGATCAGCACACAGAGCAGCAACCCTCCCACAGCCAGCCGGCTAAAGGCATTTCCGATCTTCCCCATCTTCTCTTCCACCCACATATTCATTCGGGTAAAATAGAGGGAAACCAGGCCCGTGAATATCCCCAGCAGAATGTAAAATGGCAGGTTATGCAGTAAGAAAGGCTCACTAATGGTGAAGGAAAAAACCACCTCCTTGCCCATGAAGAAATAGGACAGGGTAGCGGCCGTGACAGAGGAAATCAGGAGAGGCACGATGGACCAGGCCGTCAGATCCAGCATCAGTACCTCGAAAGCAAAGATCAGGGCCGCAATGGGGGCCTTAAAGATGCCGGCAATGGCACCCGCCGCACCGCAACCAACCAGCAATACCACTGTCTTGTAGTTCAGCTTCAGGATGCGGCCGATGTTCGAGCCAATCGAAGAACCGGTTAAAACGATGGGGGCCTCCAGACCGACCGAGCCCCCAAGCCCGACAGTCAGCGAACTGGCAAGCATGGAGGACCAGGTATTGTGAGGCTTCAGATGGCCCTTGCGCTTCGAGATGGAGAAAAGGATTTTACTGATTCCATGACCGATATCCTGTTTAAGAAGGCATTGCACAAATAACACAGTGGCAAAAATTCCGGCCAGCGGAAGTAAGAAGTAGAGATCAGCACCCGACTCATTGGGCAGGGCTCCTTTGGCCCGATGCTCGACGAAGTGGGTCAGATTTTTCAGCAGGACTGCAGCTGCACCCGAGAAGACACCCACAACCAGACTCAAAACGAGGATCAGTCTGCGCTGATTGGCCTCCCGGACCAGTTCAAGTACCCTTTTCTGAACGCCTTTCATCATCGCCTTAAAAAAAACGCAAATGTAAAAGAAATTGACCGTTCATTCATTAGTTTTGCAGGCAAAACAGGCCCATCATGATAGAAAATCTTCTCAACTGGTATCATGAGCTGCTTTCCGGCCTTATCGAGAAAGCCAGACTCCTTGTATTGATCGAGAACACGACCATCATCGTTGCGACCATTCTCCTGGCAATGCTGGCCGATTTTCTGGTCAAACGCTTCATCATCACCGCTATCAAAACGCTGGTAAAACGTTCCAAGAATAAATGGGACGACATTTTCCTCGAACGGGGGGTTTTCAACCGGCTTGCCCACCTTGCCCCGGCCCTGGTCGTCAAAGAAGCCCTGCACTATTTATTTGACGCAGGAAAGCTGATTACCTTTCTGGAAAACCTGACCCATTCCTACATGGCCATTGTGGTATTGCTGGTAGTCGATGCTGCGGTGAATGCCCTGCATGAGGTCTATCTCTCCCTCCCCTTCTCCAAAGGCCGAAATATAAGGGGTTTTGTGCAGGTGATCAAGATCATCTTCTACTTGCTGGGAATCATCTTTATCATCTCCATCTTCAGCCCGGAAAGCCCAAAGGCGCTGGTCGCAAGTCTGGGCGGTATGGCAGCTGTACTCATCCTGGTCTTCAGGGATACCATTCTCGGATTTGTCGCAAGCATTCAATTGGTATCCAATAAGATGGTCAAAGTAGGCGACTGGATATCCATGCCCAAATACGGGGCCGACGGGACTGTACTGGATATCAATCTGACTTCCGTCATGGTGCAGAACTGGGACAAGACCATTGCCACCATCCCCACCTATGCACTGGTTAGTGATTCCTTCAATAACTGGAAAGGAATGGAGGAATCGGGCGGGAGGCGCATTAAACGCTCGATTAACATCGATATGAGCAGCGTTCGCTTCCTCGACGAGGAAATGAAAAAAAAGCTTTCCAGCTTCTATCTGCTAAAAGACTATCTGCAAAAGAAAGATGAGGAGATCGCTGCCTACAACAAGAGCCTGAACCTTGACGACTCCACAGTGACCAACGGCCGACGCCTCACCAACCTGGGCACCTTCAGGGCTTACCTGGAAAACTACCTGCACCATCACCCCCGTATCCACCAGGGCATGACCTTCCTTGTGCGCCACCTTCAATCCACAGAGAAAGGGCTGCCAATCGAGATCTATGTGTTCAGCAACGACCAGGCCTGGACCAATTATGAAGCCATCCAGGCAGATATCTTCGACCACATACTGGCCATCCTGCCCGAATTCGATCTCCGCGTCTTCCAGAACCCCACAGGTGCCGATTTCAACAAGATCATGACCAGGCCCGAAGAAAACAAACCTGTCCCGGAAACGGACCCGGACTGAGCGGAGCCTTCCCAGACCGAAGAAGAGAACCCGGCAGAGAGGAATCACACCCGGGCCGGAAAATCCAGGCCCGGGGAGCAAACAAATGCCGCATTAGCTGCTGTGGCCAGGCATGAAAGAGTCCGGCGGCCTGCCCGACGGCAAGGTCGCGGGGCTGAAGAAATTCCATAGCTTAAAGCGAGATAAATGTTTAATATCACATTTATCCAGGCGAGATTCTTTCAAATTGTAACTAATTTAGCCTTCAACAAAACAACCTCCCCAAATGGAAGAAACATGCCATATTGATGAACTGGATCGGAAGATCCTTTCGCTGATTACGAAAAACGCACGCATTCCTTACCTGGAGGTGGCCAGAGAATGCAAGGTCTCCGGTGCAGCCATCCACCAGCGCATCCAGCGGCTTAGCAAAATGGGGGTTATCAGCGGCTCCAAGTTTGTGATCGACCCGAAAAAGATCGGATACAACACCTGCGCCTATGTTGGCATCTATCTCGACAGTGCAACCCTCTACCCCGAGGTTGTAAACCGGCTTAAAGGCATTCCGGAGATTACTCAGTGCCACTACATTACCGGTGGTTACTCCATCTTCATCAAGATCTTCACGCGCAATAACGAGGATCTGAAGCATGTGTTGGTGGATAAGGTACAGGCCATTCCGGGGGTTTTCCGGACCGAAACCTTTATTTCGCTGGAGGAAGGCTTCAACCGGCAGCTACCCCTTGCCTAGGGCACGCTGACGGCGGGCTTCAAAGAGCATAATTCCGCAGGCCACACTCACATTGAGGGAGGCAATTTCCCCCTTCATGGGAATGGCAAGCCAGTGGTCTGCCTCTTTAAGCAGGTCGTGTGAAACGCCCCTTTCTTCAGAGCCCATGACAATGGCAAGGGGGCCATCGAGGCCGGCATCATACAGGTTGTCTTCAGCCTTTTCTGTCGCTGCCACCAGCTGGATCCCGCTGTGCTTCAGAAACCGGCAAACCCGGGAAAGGTCCTTGTGACGGCACACAGGCAGACGGTGCAAAGCCCCGGCTGAAGTCTTTAGGGCATCGGCATTGATCGCGGCTGCCCCCGACTCCGGAATCACAATGGCGTGTACCCCCGCACAGGCAGCGCTGCGAGCGATTGCCCCAAAATTACGCACATCCGAAACGCTGTCGAGGATGAGAAGCAGCGGATCATCACCTGCCTCATAGATTCCAGGAAGCACCGTTTCAATATCGGCATAACTGATCAGGGAGGCCCAGGCCACCACCCCCTGGTGGTTCTTCCGGGTCATGCGGTTCAACTTCTCGACAGGTACCATCTGCACGGGTACCCGGCGGGTCGAAAGCGTGGCCAGCAGCTTCTTCATTAGCCCGGATCTGCTCCCCCGGCGAACCAGTACCCGATCCAGGTCTCTCCCCGCCTCCAAGGCCTCCAGAACGGCATGGATGCCAAATATGAGCTGTCCGTCTCTGCCCATCACGATCCCTTTGAGAACACCTTTCCCCTGCGCCAGGAGCTAATAGCCTCTGCGCGGGCCGATTGCGACCTGGTCGTCCTGACCCAGTCGAGCCGGTAGTTGCAATGCGGATCGGGTTTACGTTCAAAGAAGAATTCAACCAGATCGCCCCCCCGCCGCGAATAGTAAATCCAGTTCTCGCCCGCCTCTGTAACCTGAATGCGGTTGGGCGGACCAAAAAGAATGAAAATCATGCCCCGGTCGGTCTTCCAGCCCTCGGTATAGGTCGTGAAATAGAGGTTGGAATACACCACCCGGTTGTAATAGACCCGTATAAGTTCCCTTGATTTAGGAATGTTACCCCCCAGTTTGAGCCAAAAATTATCCACAGCCAGTTTCCGGTTTGGCTCCTCGAGAAGCCTGCGATACTCGGCTATGGTAGAGAGATAGAAGATCGGCTCGAGCAGATCGGTCGGGGTCTTGACGCGGGGAAAATCAGATCCGAAATTGTAAAGGCTGATCCCCTCGCCCCCCAGGGTGTCGCTCTGAATAAAATAGAGCCCCTCCTCCCTGTAATCGACAGGCAGGGTATCGGCTTTCGCGAAGGCCAGCAGGGTATCGCGCCGGGTAACGGCTTTGAACTCTCCCGGAGCATTCAAAGGTGGCCTGGGCAGGGCCGATTCGGTCCTGAACCGGGAAACAAAGAGACTGTCTGTGGTCGCACCGCTATAGTGTATGCTAAAGTGCTCATTCGGATTGAAGAAGGGCATGAACTTGGGATAACCCGATACCGATGAGACCACCTTGAACTGCTGGGCTGAGTGCAGGCTTCGCTTATCGACATAGACATAGTCCAGGCCCCTGGTGCCCCTGACCAGGTCCGTAGCCTCCAGCTGCAGCAGGAAATGCCTGCCCATGGGCACCGGAATGGCCAGCGAGGCAAAAAAAGCCGGGCGCTTCTCATCCACATCCCTCAGTTTATAGGTCACCGCACTGGAGTCCACCACCCCCTCTACCTGCCAGTTTTCATCGAGGCTGAGCAGCCTGTAGGTGATCAGCAGCATGGCCCGGTACTCCGATTCCTCATTGGCCTCGCTGAAGCGGAGTTGCGAAGGGTAGGCCCGGATATAAAGCGTCGAAAAACGCTCATTCTCGTGATGCATAAAGTAATCGGGATCCAGAGAGGGCTTGGAGGGGTTGTACAGGGAGGCAACATAGTCTTCACCGGCTGCAGTCTTACGCTGAGAACTGCCGATACAGCCGGTCATCATCACCAGGAAGATCAGGAGCACATTTACTATCAATTGCCTGCCGGTCATCACCCTAAAAGTAACTAATTTCTTTTAGCCTCGAGCTTCTCCAGGGCCCGGGTCTGCTTTTCCCATACAGACATGGCCTCATCAAGCCTCTTTTTGAATTGTTCATAGTCCTCATATACCTGCATATCGCTAACATTCGCAGGATCCATTAACTTCTGGTCCATTTCGGCCAGCTCCGTTTCAATGCCCTCAATCTCGTGCTCAAGCGCCTTCACCCGGTTGGCCACCTTCCGGATCTTCTTTTCCAGGGCCTTGCGTTCCTCATACAGGGCTTTGCCATCGCGCCTGCCGGTGGCCTTGCCCTCATGACGCGGATTCCCGGAGAGCTCTCCGGCTGCTTTCACTCCAGGGCCCTTTATAGCAGCCGGCCGGGATTCCTTAGCTGCAGTGCTGCCTTCACCGGTTTTTCGAGCCGGATCCTGTCTCCGTTCAATGTCCCTGAGCGAATCCAGCTTCCTGCGCCTGAGAAAATCGTAAATGCCACCCAGATGCTCCCGAACGCCACCATCTCTGAATTCATAAACCTTATCGACCAGCCCATCCAGAAAGTCTCTGTCGTGAGAAACCACAATAAGCATAGCACCTTCACCTTTTTGTCCACATCGGATCCCTGAAACAAGAAAGCCCCCAGAATATCCCGGATTTTGGTACGGACATCCCCTACGGCCACCCGGTCGGTGGTTTCCAGGATGCTAAGCTGGCCATCCATGATCTCGTCCTGGTTCTGGGCAAAATACCCCAGTTCCACATTATGGCCTAAACGGGCTTCCCCTTCATAATCCAGTTCCCCGGCGAGAATGCGTGAGAGGGTGGTCTTGCCCTCGCCGTTCCGGCCTACGAAAGCCACCTTCTCGCCCCGCTCAATCACCATATTCACATCCTTGAAAACCCGATGATTTCCAAAGCACTTTTGCAAACCGACCGTTTCAACCACGATGGTTCCCGATCGCCTGGCCGGAGGAAATTTCAGGGTCATAACCTGATCATCATCCTTCTCCACCTCTATGCGCTCGAGCCTTTCGAGCTGCTTAATACGCGACTGCACCTGAACGGCCTTGGTGGCTTTGTAACGGAAACGGTTGATGAAGTCCTCCGTATCCTGTATCATCTTTTGTTGGTTCTCGTAAGCGGCCTTCTGCACCGCGATCCGCTCCTCCTTCAGGTCCATGTACTTCGAGTAAGCCACCTTATAATCGTAAACCCTTCCAAGCGATAACTCAAGCGTACGGTTCGTGACTGCATCCAGAAAGGCCCGGTCATGGGAGATCAGCAAGACCCCGCCGGCGTAGCCTGCCAGGAAGCCTTCCAACCACTGAATCGATTCAATGTCGAGATGATTGGTGGGCTCATCGAGCAAAATGTAATCGGGTTTTCGCAACAGAATCTTGGCCAGCTCAACCCGCATGCGCCAGCCTCCGCTGAATTCATGCACGGGCCGGTCCATATCCTCCTTTTTAAATCCCAGCCCGACCAGGGTCTGCTCTATGTTTGCGTGAATGCTGTGGCCCCCTTCCAGCTCGAAGGCCTCGTTGGCATTGCTGAGCGACTGGATCAGATCGAGGTAGGCCTTCGACTCGTAATCGTCGCGCTCACCCAGTTCAGTGGTAATCTCTTCAATCTCCTTCTTCAGCTCGAGCACATGCCTGAAAGCCTCCAGCGTTTCGTTGTAAAGGTTCTTTCCCTTTGTATGGGTCATCTGTTGCGGCAGATAGCCCAGGCTCTTTCCACCGGTTCGCACCACCCTTCCGCTGTCGGCTTCCTGCCGCCCTGCAATCAGGTTCAAAATGGTGGTCTTCCCCGCACCATTCCTACCCACCAGCCCAATCCTGTCGCCGGGATTCACCTGAAAGCTGATCCTATCGAAGAGTACAAAATCCCCGAAATGTATGCTGATGTTGTCGACCGATATCATGATCCTTCGTTTAAGAGACGCGCCGGCACCAGCTTATGCTCATAGCCCCACATCATGCCGTGAAGGGGATGTGCGGTTTCTTTTTTTCCCCGAACCTCGTAAACCCTGCATTTTTTCCGGCCAAGAATGAGCTCACGCAACTGTCTTACCCGTTCCTCGTAGAAAGGGGCATCAATTCCACTTCTGTTCCCCCAGGCCACGATAATCCGATCTGCCCCTTCCAACACGGCAGCAATCCGGGCATCGTTTCCGGGGCCGATCACCGCCTCCGCACCCTGCATCCTGTACACCTGGTTTAGCTCGGCTGCATCGGTGGCCCGCAGTGCAAAAAGATTCAGGATACAGAGCCTTCCCACCCGGGGCATATGGCGATGGACATAGGTCTCCACCTTGCGAACGGTTGTGTCGGCTGCATGGATGTCTGCTGCACTGGGGTTCTTCAGAACCACAGCTGCCGACTCGGGCCTGTCCTCCTCGTAAAGCCCCCCTCCGTATTTCAGCGAAAGGAGGTAACGAAAGCGCATGTCCTCCGAAAACTCGGCCTTTACCGACCCGGGTTCTACTGCTGTAAAATGGGGTATTTGTCTGCCGATCCTTAGCATATCGCCGCAAAAATAGAACAAATAGATGAGTAAGCTGAAAAAAACTACTTTTGCAGGACCAAATCTAAAAGGGTGAGCCGCAGAAAGAAACTGCCCCTGCTGGAAGGGGTCCGGATAGAAACCATTGCAGCCGAAGGGAAATCCATTGCCCGCGTCGACAACATGGTGGTCTTCGTGAAAGAGGCGGTGCCCGGTGATGTGGCCGATCTTCAGGTCTTCCGAAAAAAAGGCCGCTACATGGAAGCCCGGGTGGTTCGCTATTTATCCTATTCCGGGCAGCGAAGCGAACCCTTTTGCAAGCACTTCGGAGTTTGCGGGGGATGCAAATGGCAGCAGCTCCCCTACCACCGGCAGCTGTTCTACAAGCAACAACAGGTTGAAGAGGCCTTCCGGCACATTGCCGGAGTCGAAATTCCACAGGCCCTGCCCATCCTTGGCGCCGAACCCAACACCGGATACCGGAACAAAATGGAATTTACCTTCTCGAACCATCGTTGGCTGCTCGAGGAAGAAAAGGACAAGGATGAAAAGCCTGCGCACACGAATGCCCTTGGCCTGCATGTACCCGGACGCTTCGACAAGGTTGTCGACATTGATCACTGCCATCACCAAAACTCCCCATCGAACGAGATCCGAAACTTCCTCCGGAAACTTGCCCTTCAAAAAGGCGTCAGCTTCTATGACCACCGCAGCAATGAGGGGCTCATGCGTAACCTCATCATTCGCAGCTCCACCATTGGTGAGGTCATGGTCATCCTCTCGGTGCAATTCGAAGAGCCGGTGGTTTACGAAATTCTGGAAGCCATACATCAGCAATTCCCCGGGCTCACCAGCCTGATGTATACAATCAATCCGAAGAAAAATGAAACCCTCTACGACCAGGACATTCTGGTTTACAAGGGCCGCGATCACATCTTCGAAGAGATGGAGGACCTCCGTTTCAAGATCGGTCCAAAGTCGTTTTTTCAAACCAACTCGAAACAAGCCCTTGACTTATACCGGCATACCCGCAATTTTGCCCAACTGAGCGGAGGAGAAGTTCTCTACGACCTTTACACCGGAACCGGAACCATCGCCAACTTCATGGCTAAAAAAGCCGGATTGGTTGTCGGGATAGAATCGGTTCCCGAGGCCATTGAGGATGCCTGGGAAAATGCGAAACTAAACGGGATCGGGAACACCCGCTTCTTTGCCGGCGACATGAAGGACCTATTTACGGAAGCTTTTATCCGCGAGCAGGGCCGGCCCGAAGTCATTGTCACCGATCCGCCCCGGGCAGGTATGCACCAGAAGGTTGTGGAACAAATCCTGAAAGTGGCTCCCGAACGCATCGTCTATGTATCCTGCAACCCGGCAACCCAGGCCCGGGATGTGGAACTGCTGGCCTCGAAGTACAGGGTTCAGAAGATTCAGCCTGTGGACATGTTTCCGCACACCCACCACGTCGAAAACATTGCCCTTCTCGAGAAGCAATCCTGAAGCCTGCCCCCTTAACTCAGGCAACTCCGGGTCTTTCAATTGCCCTGGATGCCGACCCGCCGAAGCACCTCTAGCAGCTTTCTGATCGCGGAACCATCACCGCTGATCCGGAACCGGGGGAGCGATTTCATTTCTACCCCCTAAGTGTGTTGCCTTCGAAAATCAACCCAATACTGCTTAATGGTCTCCTTAATATCCCGCTGAAGAATCAAAATCCCCAGCAAATTCGGAATGGTCATCACCGCAATCGTAATATAGGAAATGTTCCAGACGATGGTGGTGTCGGTGAAGGAAGCCAGAAAGAAGCCAATCACATAGATCAGCCGATAGAGCATCACCCAGCGGGTGCCAAAGAGGTAGGTTACGGCCCGCCCACCGTAATACGACCAGGAAATAGCCGTAGAGAAAGCAAACAGCAACAGGCCGATGGAAACAATGTACTGGCCCCAGTCGCCCATAATACTCCGCTTGAAGGCCTCTGCCGTAAGCGGAGCGCTATGAATCAAAGAACGGCCTGTGAAGTAAACCGGCCCCTTGTTCCCATCTTTAACAGAAGGCTTCAATTGTCCGTTTTCGATGAGCAGGGTGCCGCTGAAAGGCTTCCCCCCCCGGCTCACATAAACGTCCTCGGCAAAGGACTCGGCATGGACAATGGTGAGGTTGTTACTGCGGATAAGCCCCTTTTCCACCATCATCCGGCCGTTGAAGACCGACAGGCTTGTATCGCCGGCAAAAGCCCTGGCCATAAGGGCCACATCCGCCGGATCCGACTCGCTGTAGATGCCCTCGTAGATGGTCAGGTCGGCCCTCTCGAAGCGGTTCTCTATCTTCTCGTTCCAGACGCCCGACGACAATAAAACCAACCCTGTAATGCTGCAGATCACGATGGTATCGATGAAGGGCTCCAGAATCGCAACCATGCCCTCAGAAACAGGCTCCTGGGCCCTGGCCGCACTGTGTGCAATGGGGGCTGAACCCTGACCGGCCTCATTTGAGAAGAGTCCGCGATTTACCCCTTTGTTAAAGGTAAAAGCAAAACCGGCACCCAGAAAACCTCCTACCGCGGCGCTGCCCGTAAAGGCATCCGTAAAAACAGAGGCCAGGGAGGGCAAAATGTTCTGGTAATTGGTGGCAATGACCACAATGGCACCAAGCAGGTAGATAAGGGCCATCAGGGGCACCAGTGTCGAAGTCACCCTGGCAATGCGTTTAATCCCACCGATGATCACCAGTCCCAGTAAAACCGACAGTACCGCACCGGTAAGGATGTGATTGATCCCAAAGCTACTGAAGAGGGCATCGGAGATGCTGTTGATCTGAGGCAGACTGCCGGTACCAAAAGAGGAAAGGATGGTAGCAAAGGCAAAGAAGCCTCCGAGCACGGCCCCGGTTTTTATCACCTTCCCCTTTTTGGTCGTGATGTTCAGCCTCTTTTTCATGTAGTACATTGGCCCGCCCGACACGGTCCCGTCTTCCAGGATATCACGGTATTTATGGGAAATGGTAACCTCAACAAATTTTGTACACATGCCGAAAAGGGCCGTAATCAGCATCCAGAACAAGGCGGCGGGTCCGCCCAGATGAATGGCCAGCGCAACCCCGGCAATATTTCCGGTACCGACGGTTCCGCTCAAAGCAGTAGTGAGGGCCTGAAAATGAGAGGTATCTCCAACATCCCCTTCCCTGTCGTATTTACCTTTTACAATACGAATGGCATGTCCGAAATACCGAAATTGAGGCAAGCCCAGGTAGAGGGTGAACCAGATTCCCGTACCCAGTAAAAAAAAGACGAACCACTGGTGTCCGCCGAGATAATCATTCAGAAAGAGAAGAAAGTCGTTAATACCTTGCATAATTTACTTGTTTGGGCCCGAAGCCGATGAACCAAAAATAGCAATTAATAATTACCCTCTAAATCCTTCACAGTTCGGCCTTCGGAATCGTCCCGGGAATACAGGCCTCTCCTTCCATGGCATCAGCCGATTGCAGCAGAACAGGCAAGCCGGAATCTTTCTCCCTTATCATTCACAGGCTATCAATAACGCTCAATACCGGCATCTGCACAAGCAGAAAGACCCGGATACGACTGTCCGGATTCCTCAATATTGGGCTTGTGTGACTTAGGTTACTGTGGGGACGTCCGCTCCCCTGTACTTTTGCATCAGAAACAAAAAACAGACATCCGATGACACTCGAACATTTAACCAACGAGACCTTTAAACAAAAGGTATACAATTACGAAGCTTCCAAGGACTGGAAATACGAAGGTGAAACACCGGCCATCATAGATTTTTATGCCGACTGGTGCGGGCCCTGTAAAATCGTTGCGCCCATCCTGGAAGAACTCAAAGCGGAATATGGCGACAAACTCGAGATTTTCAAGGTGAATACCGAGCAGGAGCGTGAACTCTCAGCCGTATTTGGGATCCAGAGCATCCCCTCCCTTCTTTTTGTCCCCAAAGAGGGGAAACCGCAGATGGCCATGGGAGCACTCCCCAAAGAGACCTTCAAGCAGGCCATTTCAGAAGTGCTCAATGTAAGCCTGTAGAACCACTAAAAAGCAGAACGATGAAAAAGAAAAGCATCATACTCTTTGCCATGGCCATCTTCGGTATGTCATGCACGAACGGATCAGCTTCGCCCCCAGAAAGTACGGCCTCTGCCCCCAAAGCCCCGGTCGCTGAGAAAGCACATGTGGAAAAAGGCGGCAAGACCATCCAGCTGACCAGGAAGGACTTCCTGGAAAAGGTCATGAACTACGAGAAGAACCCGACTGAATGGGTCTATGAAGGAAGCCTGCCTGCGATAGTTGACTTCTATGCCGACTGGTGTGGGCCATGCAAAATGGCTGCCCCGGTTCTGGAAGAACTCGCTGCAGAATACGAGGGGAAGATTCATATCTACAAGGTCGACACCCAGGTCGAACGTGAACTGGCCGCTGCATTCGGTATCCAGAGCATCCCGGCCTTCCTCTTTATACCGATGAATGGCAAGCCCACCATGAGCAATGGCATTGCGCGTACCCCGGAGGAAACGAAACAGATGTTCAAACAAATGATCGATGAATTCCTGTTGGGTAAAAAGCCCCTTTCATCTTAGCCTTCGTTGAAGTTCATCATTGTGTTTAGTTAGGTTGTTAAATGAGGGTAAGGCCGTCCTGAATCAGCTTCAGGGCGGCTTTCTTTTTTATGGGAAAAGCGAAAGTTCACTATATTTGGTGTCGTTAAAAAAGCCCCCAGATGCGACACGAGAGATCACACGCGAAAATTATTGCCACGGTTGGTCCGGGAACCCGAAACCGAAAAACCCTCGAAGCCATGATTCACGAGGGTGTGGATGTGTTCCGGATCAATTGTTCACACGACAGCCATGCCGAGCACCAACTAACCATTGACCTGGTCAGGGAGCTCAACAAAGAACTGGGATCCAGCACCGCCATACTGGCCGATCTGCAAGGCCCCAAACTCAGGGTTGGAGAAATGGAGAACAATGGGGTCATGCTGGAAGAGGGCCAGGTATTTGAGTTTGTCACCACACCCTGTACCGGAAACACCAAAAAAGCCTACATCAGCTACAAGCGCCTGCCCCTGGATGTTACGCCGGGAGAAACCATCCTGGTCGACGACGGGAAACTCTCCTTCGAGGTTCTGGGAAGCAATGGCAGCGATACAATCAAAACCAGGGTAATCAATGGCGGAAAGCTGTCGAACAGGAAGGGCGTGAATCTGCCCAATACCCGGATTACCCTTCCCAGCCTGACCGAAAAGGACAGGGCCGATGCACAGTTTGCCCTCGACCAGAAGGTGGACTGGATTGCGCTGTCCTTTGTGCGCAGGGAACAGGACATCCTGGATCTTCGGAAACTGATGGCCGAGCATTCCCATCGTGCGCACCTGATTGCCAAAATCGAAAAGCCCGAGGCGCTCGACGAGATTGATGAAATCATCGAGGCTGCTGATGGGATAATGGTTGCCAGGGGCGATCTCGGTGTCGAGATTGAATTTCATCGTGTTCCCCTGATCCAGAAGGAGATAATCAAGAAGTGCAGACAAAAGTCCAAACCGGTGATTGTCGCGACCCAGATGATGGAAAGCATGATCGAGAATCCGAGCCCCACCAGGGCTGAGGCCAATGACGTAGCCAATGCCGTACTCGACGGTGCCGACACCCTTATGCTCAGCGGCGAGACCTCCGTTGGCAAGTACCCCGTCCAGACCATCACGAGCATGCAAAAGATTATCGACTCGACCGAAACCGATGACATCATTTATTACCGGGACAATCAACCCTGCTTCAATACCGCAACCTTCCTGCCGGAATCGATCTGCTACAATGCCGTCAAATTGGCCGAACAGGTCGATGCCGCAGCCATCATCACCCTCACCCACTCCGGCTTTACTGCTATCAAGATCAGCTCCCACCGGCCGAAAGCCCCGATCTTCACCTTCACCATGAATCACGATCTGATTACCCATATGTCGCTGATCTGGGGTGTCAGGACCTACTACTTCGGGGAGTGCCCGAATGTAAACGATTACATTGAGTATACAGAAAACTTCCTGCTAAGCCAGAATCTGCTTAAAAAGGGGGACCTGGTCATCCATGTGGGGAGCATCCCCATCCTGGAAAAGGGAAAAACAAACATGCTGAAGCTGACAAAAGTCAGGTGAACAAACACATCGATATCTGCATAGCTGCCATTGAAGAAAAATGGCTCACCCCTCTATATGAGGCTTGTCGTCAGGGGTTTAGAGGAAGACACCTGCCTTCGCATGACCACAGCCACCACAGCAGGGTATGGAACATCTGCAAACTCCTTCTTCGGGAAAGCAACGACCCTGATCCGGTCGTTGACCAGGATTTTGTGGAAGGGCTCATCATCGCTGCTTTTTTCCACGATGCAGGCATGGCTGAAACCAGTTCCCCGGCGCATGGAAAACCGGGCAGGGCCCTCTGCACATCCTGGTTCGAAAACAGAATTCAGGAGAAACCTGCGCTCTTGGAAGAGGCACTGGAAGCCATTGAGTACCACGATAAAAAAGACGCTTCCGTATACCGGGGTATCATCCCCGGTAAGAAACCGGAGATTCTGGGCTACCTTTCGATTGCCGACGACCTCGATGCCTTTGGCCATATCGGGATTTACCGTTATGTAGAAATCTACACGGAGCGTGAACTTCCTTTATCATCACTAGGCACGCAGATCATGCGCAATGCAAGTATGCGCTTCACAAACATCGGCAAATCCTGTTGCGCCTGCCCCCATACCCTGAGGGCCTTCAAAGCACGCTACGACACCCTGATCAACTTCTTTGATCGCTATAACCAACAACTCCTGATTGAGGAAAACCCCCGGGAGATCAGATCGGGCTATCTGGGAGTGGTGAATCACATCCGGCAGATCGGAATGGGCCGGAGAATTAAACCCGGGAATCTTTGGATGCATGTTGATAAGCACGTACCGGGTTGCGTTGTCCGGGATTTCTTCGACGCCCTGCAAGCTGATCTGAAAGATGGCTACAAGAACCTGTGTTAAGCTCCTTATTCTCCTTCTCCTCCCCGGCTATCTCGCAGCACAGGATAGCAGCGGTAGCCATTCCCCTGCAAAGGGTGAAAGCGATATCGGGCTCCGCTACAAAGAAAACATCAGCCTGGAATGGGAAGAATGCATAGGCCTCTACAGGCGAATGGCCGATAGTTCGGATCGGGCGAGGCTCATCGAAATTGGGTACAGTGATGCGGGAAAGCCGCTTCACCTGTTCATCATCTCGGCCGATGGCTGCTTCGAGCCCGAAGACCTCAGAGAATCCGGAAAAAACATCCTCTTCATCAACAACGGCATCCACCCGGGCGAGTCCTGTGGCATTGATGCCAGTGTAAAACTGGCCTATGGTCTGCTGTCGGGGCGGGATGAATATGCCGAATTTCTGTCCCGAACCACCATCCTGATTCTACCCGTTTTTAACATTGGCGGGGCACTTAAGCGAAGCCCCTATCACCGTGCCAACCAAAACGGACCAAGGGAACATGGCTTCCGGGGGAATGCGCGAAACCTCGACCTGAACCGCGACTTCATGAAAATGGATGCGGCCAATACCCGTGCACTCGTTCCCCTGCTCCGGAAATGGGATCCGGATGTCTTTATCGATACCCATACCTCAAACGGTGCCGACTACCCCTATACCATCACCCTGATAAACAGCCATGAACAGCGGCACGAATCGGCTTCGGCCCACTTCCTCAGGCAAGAGATGCTGCCCTTCCTCTATGCTGCCATGACAAAGACCCCCTACGAAATGAGTCCCTATGTCTGGAGTATAAAGACGACACCCGAAGATGGCCTGATTGGCTTCATGGACTATCCGCGTTACACCTCGGGCTACACCAGCATGTTCAACTGCCTGTCGCTGACAGTTGAAACCCACATGTTCAAGCCCTATCCCGACCGGGTCCTCTCCACCTGGCACCTGCTCCGGGAAAGCCTGCATTTCATGGCAACTCATTCCGATGAACTAAAGGCACAGAAAGCGAAGGCCTGGAAACAAAAACGCCGCAGGAGGCAATTCGTGCTGGAATGGAAGCCCGATACCCTGCGCTGCGACAGCCTGCTTTTCAAAGGCTACGCTGCCAGGTACAGGAAAAGCAAACTTACCGGTCACCAACGGCTTTACTACGACCGAAGCGAGCCCTGGGAAAAGAAAATCCCTTATTACAGGTACTACATTCCGACGATCAGCTGCAGCCTTCCCGAGGCCTACCTCATCCCTCCGGCCTGGCCGGAGGTCATTGAGCGACTGCGACTCAACGGGGTCGAAATGCAGCCCCTGGACAGGGATACCATCCTTCGCGCAGAGTACTATTACATCGAAGACTTCCATACAGCCAGCCCATCCTACAACGGCCACTACCCCCATTCCTCGACCCGTGTCAGAAAGGAAAGCGGGCCAGTAGAATGCATGGCAGGCAGCATCCTGGTCCCCACAAAACAAAAGGCCGTTGAATACATCGTACAGGCCCTGGAACCCCAGGCCCACGATTCCTTTTTCAACTGGAATTTCTTCGATGAAATTCTCTACCGGAATGAATACTTCTCGCCCTATATCTTTGAGGAAACGGCCGAGGCGCTACTCAGGGAAGATCCCCGGCTAAACGCTGCGTTCAGGAAGAAGAAAGCCGAGGATGCTGCTTTTGCTGCAGATCCCTACAGCCAGCTCCGCTTTATTTACGAGTCTTCACCCTGGTCGGAGGACAGCTACATGCGCTACCCGGTGATCCGCATTCCTGCCAGATAAGTCGGCCCCGCCCGCCTGCTTCTTAGCCGTACTTCTCCCGGGCCAGCTGCTGAGCAGCCAAAAACTCGGCAGCTGAAATCGGGCGGCCATGACCGGGATAAAGGGTTTTAAAAGGAAGTCCGGCCAGGCGATCCCAGCTCTCGAGTAGTCCGGACACATCCTCGGCAAAGGGCGGAAACAACTCCTTCCCGGCCAGACCAAAAACCACATCGCCACAATAAAACGAACCATCGGGCCACAAAATGCCTATGGATCCGGGGCTATGGCCCGGCAAATGCCAGATGCTTCCGGGAAAGCCATAGTCCTCCAGATTGGCGTCCCCACTCAGCTCAGCATCGGGATCGACCCTCCGGTAAGAAAGAATCCAGGGGGCCAGCCCCCTTCCCAAAGCAGTAAGCACCCTGGCCTTCCATCGGGTACCCCGGGGCATCGGGGTTTTCCCACGGCGCAGTCTCGCTGCCTCACTGTGGTGCACAAGAACACGGCATCCACAGCTCTTTTTCAGTGCTGCTGCTGAACCGGCATGGTCGTAATGCGAATGTGTTAATACAAGCCATTCAAGCTGCCCGGGAGAGAGCCCCTCCTGTTTCATGGCCTTCAGAATGCGATCCGCCGATCCGCGACGCCCGCTGTCAATGAGCATGGCCCGATCGCCATTGTGTATAAGGTAGGCAGAAACATTGTGCAGGTTGATCCGAACCCTCCGAAAGGCGCTTGCATCCATAGCTACTTCACCAGAAAGTCCATCAGTTTTTCGCCCTCCAGCCAGGCCTCCAGGTGGTCATCAATGGCCACCGGACCTACCCCGGCAGGTGTGCCGCTGAAAATCAGATCACCTGTCTTCAGGGTCATAAATCGTGAAACATGGGCCACAATTTCTTCAAAGGGGAAGATCATCAACTCGCTGTGCCCTTCCTGCACAGTCGTACCGTTCAAATCGAGCCGGAAGGAGAGTTTGTGGATGTCCCCGAATCGCTCAAGGGGCAGAAACTTACTAATAGGAGCACTGTAATCAAAGCCCTTGGCCATCACCCAGGGAAGACCTTTTTGCTTTGCCTCGGCCTGCAGATCGCGCGCGGTAAAATCGACTCCGAGTCCAATTTCACTGAAATAGCGATGGGCATAACGGGGCTCAATGCTTCGCCCCAGTCGGTTGATCCGGATCACCAGTTCGAGTTCGTAGTGAACATCCGAGGAAAAGTCGGGATAAAAGAAGGGCTTGTTGCCGGTAACCAGGGCAGAATCGGGTTTCAGGAAAAAAACGGGTTGCTTCGGCACATCGCTGTTCATCTCCTTCACGTGAGCCACATAGTTTTTGCCGATGCAAATAATCTTCATAGCTATTTCCTGAGGGCAGCCAGCTTAATGCTGGTGAGTACCTTCTTGGTGTAGAGCGGAAAATCGCCACTCATCATCCAGCCATAGTAACCGGGATCGTTTTGCAGTACGTCTTTAACAGCTTTGCCCTTGTATTTGCCAAAGTTAAAGACCTCCACATCATCGTCATTGAGTACAATGCGCCCGGCAAAATCCACATTCCGGTTGTGGGCCGAGAACTCGGAAAGCATGGCCACATCATTCTCCAGGTTGTCGTAACGGTCGAGCTGGGCCTGCAGAATCTCGTAGGTTGCACGGGTGTCGGCTTCGGCAGAGTGGGCTTCGGTCAGTTCCCTGTTCAGAAAGAATTTACAGGCAGCACTCAGGGTGCGCTGTTCCATCTTCATAAAGATGATCTGCACATCGATGAATTTACGGCGCTTCAGGTCGATATCAACCCCGGCACGCAGAAACTCCTCAGCCAGCAGCGGAATGTCGAACTTGACCGAATTGTAGCCCCCCAGATCACAGCCCTCGAAATCGCGGGCTATGCTGCGGGCAATCTCTCCAAATTCAGGGGCATCCTTCACATCCGCATCGTAAATTCCGTGTATCTCAGAGGCCTTGGGAGGTATGGGCATACCGGGATTTACCCGGATGGTCTTTGAACTTTCGTTCCCATTTAAGTCGACCTTCAGATAGGAAATCTCAACGATGCGATCACTGGCGATATTGATACCCGTTGTCTCGAGATCGAAGAAAATAATGGGATTCTTCAGGTTCAGCCTCATGCCTATGCGTTTATCATCATGGGCATGAGCAGCATAAGGGTGTCCTCATATTCATTGTCTGTCTCCGCAGGCAACAGAATACCAGCCCTTGTGGGATCACTCATCTCGAGCAGGACCTCTGAGGAAGTCAGGTTGGCCAGAATCTCGATCAGGAAGGTAGATTTGAAGCCAATCTCCATATGCTCTCCCTCATACTGGCAACTAAGGGTCTCGTTTGCCGAGATCGAAAAATCGAGGTCCTGGGCCGAAATCTCCAGCTTATTGCCGGTCAGGGCAAGCTTCACCAGATTACTGGCCTGGTTCGAGAAAACCGACACCCGCTTCAGGGTGTTGTAGAAAGCAAGCCTGTCGATGCTCATCCTGTAGGGATTCTCCGTAGGAATTACAGAATTGTAGCTCGGATAATTTCCCTCAACGAGTTTGCAAACCAGGGTGTAACTGGTAAGCCTGAAAGCCGCATTCTTCTCGTCAAACTCCATCACAACCCTGTTCTCTTCCCGGGGTAGAATGCTTTTGAGGAGCGCAGCAGGTTTCTTTGGCAGAATAAGGCTGGAGGCATCCTCGGCCGAAGCATCGGTCCGCCTGTAACGCACGAGCTTATGCGCATCGGAGGCCACAAAGGTGATATCGTCGGGAGACAGCTCCATAAAAACCCCGTTCATAACCGGACGCAGCTCATCGTCGGCCGTAGCAAAGAGCGACTTCCCAAAACCGGAAAGCAGCACATCCGGATCAACCTCCACCTGCTTTTTTACATCCTCCTTCAGGGCAGGCAATTTCGGAAACTCTGCCCCGCTCTGCCCAACGACGGAGAACTTCCCGTTCTCGCTCTGAATCACCACCGAAAGACTGTCGGTATTGATCTCGAAGGTGAGTGGAATATCGGGAAACTCCTTCAGGGTATCGGTCATGAGGCGCGCCGGAAGGGCAATCACGCCTTCTCCGTCTGTATTCTCCAGAGGAAGGCGGGTAATCAGAGTCGACTCAAGGTCGGATGCTGTGATCTCCAGCATGCCATCGCTGAGCGAGAATAGGAAATTATCTAAAATAGGAAGCGTATTCTTACTGCTGATCACCCGGCTAATTGCCTGAAGACGAGAAAGAAGTTCCATACTGGAGACAACAAATTTCATTGTATTCGGGTTTAAATGACTAGTGTGAAATAAGGATCAATAATACGAAAAAAAATTGTCATTGCAGCCCTTCCAATCCCCCAAAATAGCGGGACGGATCACGCATCAGCACATCAAGGTAAATGTAGTTCATGCGCAATAAATCAGGGGCCTCGTTATAGCGGACAAGGGCCGTGTAGAGCCCGGCTTCCTCCAGGGGCGATTTCCGGAAGGGATAGATCTCGAATCGATGCCGGCTGCCATCGGCCCCGCCTATGCTCAACCTGGCAAGCGGCACGGAATCAGAAGGCAGCAAAACGGCGACACTGTCCCTGTCTGCTTTCTCAATGGCCAGATGAGCCGCATAGGAAAGCAGCAGTCTCATGTCCTGTTCCGATGGCCCCTCCACACTGTCTTCAACAGCAATCCACCAGCTGAGCCGGCCTTCCCTGTCCTGCATAAAACGATAGGCGGGGCGTCCCGCCTTTTCGACCTCTACAAAGGCCACCTCAGAAGGCCGGAGATCGACCAGCACCAGTGGACTGTAGGTAGAAGCCCTTGCCGAAAAGACCTTTTCCAGGTCGCTGTCCGGATAAGCGGGAAGGCGCACCATGCCCACCCGGGAATGCCCGGGCACAACAACAAAGCTCTGCCCCTGTGCAAAACGCAGGCTATAGTCCAGCAGGCATTTCTTTCCCCGAAAATACTGCAGTTGCCGGGGTGCTGAAAGCCCCTCGGGCACCTGCTCCAGTAAGGAATAGACTTCGAGATGACGAGCCGCATAGAGCAGGTTGTCGACCGCTGCCCGATTCAGCTCCTCATTGCCGGGTTCAAGCAGAAGGCTGTCCCCTCCCTCGATAATCAGAATCCGGTCGGGCCGGCTGTCCCCTTCCAGCCGGATATCGGGCAGCGCAGCCCGCTCACAGCCAGAGAGGCCAAAGGCAACAACAATCAGCCCAAGGCCCCCGGCAAAAAACACCGAAAAGCCTTTAGACAGAGCGGAGAAAGCAGAAAGCAAAGTAGCAGAAGCTCTCGTCCGGGAATCCAAACCTGAAACCGGGGCAGAAAGGCTTCTGAACAGAGCGAAGAAACCCGAAGCCGGGGACTGAACCCGGGCGGGCCCGGGGGACTTCCGCTGCAGCCGGCGAAATAGCGATTTAGGCCTTGCGCCCATAGGCCCTCCTCCTTCTTATCTGAATCAGCATTCCGGCCAGTGCCAGAAGGAAAACCGGCAAAACCGTATTGATCAGCTTCCACTTCCGGGTCATCTGCTGCGAACTGCCCAGCTCGCTGTTGAGCAGGCGAAGACGGTACTCCCTGGCCCGCAGTGCCATAATACCCCGGTCGTCGCAAAGATAGTTGACCAGGTTCAGGAGGAATTCGGCATTTCCAAAGGTCTGACGGGTATAGGGATCGTAGCCAAGTACCTGGGGCTGAAAACCACCGCCCTCAAAACGTACATCATTTGCAGCAATGTCTCCGTCGGCGAGCACAAACAAGGCTCCACCCCCGCCACTGTTCTTTCGTTCAAACCGGCCCATGCGTACCCCCGCAGGCTCGGGATAGTTGCTGAAAAAGGATTCGAAACGGCCTTCCAACAAAACCCCAACCGGGATATCGGGGACTTTGTACTGGCGGGCATCGGGCCTGGCCATCACCTCCTCCATACTGATATAGAGGGGAACCTGGCGTTTTCTGCCGGCCGGAGAACCATGGAGCAAAACCGTCCTCTGCTGGCCCTCTCCCTTGTGCGCAATGGTATCCAGGGACGAAGCAAACCGGGCCCGTACGTAATTCAGTCCCCGGGTAACCGGGTGGCTTTCAGGCCCCGACAACAGCGGGTAATAGACCCAGGGCATCATACTGAATTTGGCCTGTTCACCTGCCGGTGCCGTATTTACCGGCACCACACTGCACTGCAGGTCGGCCACTATATCGTAATTGACCCGCACCCCATAGCGAAAGAGCATATCCTCTAAACCCACGGGATTGGCCAGGGCCACCGTGGTTCCATTCGACAGGCTGTCGGCGAAGGGATGAACGGGATCGAGCAGAAAGAGCATCCTTCCTCCCTGCATCAGGTATTGGTCAAGGGCAAATTTATCGGCCTCGGAGAAGGGCCTTTCCGGCTTCGCAACAAGCAGGGCCTCATAATTCATCAGGGCCTCCAGATTCCCGTTGATAAACCCCCGGTCGACCTGGAAGAAGTCCTTCAGGCCATGCATCAGTCCATAAGTCTGCAGGGAATCCAGTTCCCCATGCCCCTCCACAAATGCGATACGGGGCACATCCTTCCGGCTCAGGCTGCGAATAGCCAGGGCAAAGGCATATTCCAGGCTTTGAATAGACCGGTTCAGGTTCACTTCATGGGAGAGGGCCGGGTTGTTCCGAAGCAGATTAACCGGCAGCTCATAGCCCTTGTAGGTGAGTATGGCTCCAGGGAACACCATCTGGTTCGAGCTGCTGCCATCCTTTTTCCGTATCTGCACATTGGTCACCTGCAGCCCCTGATCGTAGCGCTCGGCAATAATCCGGTTCCGGGTCTCCTCATCCTCCTCGGCATAAAGATCGATGAACTCGTAGTAAAGCTTCTCGCCTGCGTAGGCCTGACAGGCATCCAGAAATTCCCCGATTGCGTGCGAGAAACGGAGGAATTCGGGGGGGAGATCGCCGTAAAGGTAGACCTTCACCATCAGGGGCTCTTCCAGCTCTTCCATCAGCTCGCGGGTGGCGGCCGAGAGGGTATGCCGCTTTTCGGCAGTCAGATCGAGCCTGAAAAAGCCCCGCCCTGCTACAAAGGCCAGCACGACCATCAATGCGATCAGCCCGAGAAACTGCAAGAGGGTATCGGAACGCAGCACCAGCCGGGTGGCTGTCAGGAACAGAAGAATGGCCCCGCTAAAATAAAGCAGGTCGCGTGAATCAAGCACTCCACGGCTCACCGAAGCATAGTGATAATCGATGCCAAGCCGGGAGATAAAGAAGGCCATCCGGCCGGAACCGGCCAGACCGCTCAGGAACTCGAAGCCCATGTAAACCAGGAAGCAGAGCAGGACGGCCAGCAAAAAAGCCAGGACCTGGTTCCCCGAGAGCGAAGAGGCAAACAGTCCGATGGCCGCATAAATGCCCCCCAGAAAGAGCAGGCCCACATAGGCCCCCAGGCTGCCACCCATATCCAGATTGCCGGGAGGGCTGCCCAGGGCATAGACCGACCAGAGGTGAATAAAGGTGGGCAAAATGGACAGGGCTACCAGGGTCCAGGCAGCAAGAAACTTGGCCGCCACAATCTGGCCCTCACCAATGGGCCTGGCTCGCAGCAGCTCAAGAGTCCCTGTCCGTTTTTCCTCAGCCAAAGCACGCATGCACACGGCAGGCACCAGCAGAAGAAAGACCCAGGGCGCAATGGCAAACATGCCGTCGAGGCTGGCATAGCCATTCTCTATCACATTAAACTGCCCGGGGATCACCCACATAAAGAGGCTGTTCAGCAGCAGGAAGACCGTGATCACCATGTAGCCGGTGAGGCTGCTGAAAAAGCCGGCAATTTCTTTTTTATAGAGTGCCCACATCTCGCTTCTTATTCGTATTTACCAAAAACCGGCCGGCTCGAAACCGGAAGGTCCCGGTAGTCCATCAGCCTGACCCGATAGAAATAAAACTGTAGGATGTCTTCATGGCTATAGCCATCCCGGGCCATCTTCATGGCCCCTTCCTGGCTCATTCCAATGCCGTGTCCGTAGCCCTTTCCCCAGACCAGGACCGAATCCCCCTCGGGAAACATGTCAAAAAAAGCCGATTTAAAGCCCCAGTCCTCCCGGATTTTGCTCATCCGGATCGAATCCTTGTCGAGAATAAAGTACATCTTCCTTCGCATCTGCTCCACATACAGCAACTCCCTGGGAAGGCGGTCGATCGAGCGCATACCATTCTGCCCAAGGTAATGCTTCCAGTCCTCAAAGGAGATGGTATCCCTCCATTTGGCGTTCTGCTGATGCAGAGAATAGGGATCCACCACCGACTGGAGATAGTCGAGGTCCTTCAGCCAGACATCCCGCGCCCGCTGGGTCTGCCCGCCACTGTTCGAATGATAGGCAGCCGTGATGAGCTGGTAGTTGAAATCGGCCAGAATCTTTCCGGTGCAGGCGAGCACAGCCTCCAGGATGGCCGGATTCCCGGCATTTCGGCCATGAAAAGCCTGACAGTGAGTACCGTCGCAAAGAGAAAAGCCCTCTGCCTGGTGCCGGTCGAGCTGCCTGAGGGCGAAGGTGCGGCAAAGAATGGCCTGCGCCCGGTAGAAGGCCGGTAGTGCAGTGTTGCCTCCTTCTGCCTCCACCACCCCGGCAATGTACTTATCCAGATCGACCACATTCACCATGCTCAGAAAGCGATCGCCTGTCAGAACCCGCAGATCATCATCATAGGTCCGTGATTCGAGTTCGGGACTTACAGGCCGGATACGCAAAACGGATCCCGCTACGCGTGCATTCAGCGACAGGGAGCTGAAAAACCCAAAATCGCGATGGGAATCCAATACCTTCAGGCGTCCCTCATCATGGGTAAGGTAGAGAATGTCGCCGGGCTCAAGGGAGGTGATGCTGTCGCCGTTTCCGCCAAGTTCATAAGCACCGGCCGAACAGTAAATGACCGCAGAACGGACAAGATGGTCGTGAAACAGGCCCACAGCTATCTCCTGCCCCCTGGCAGCAAAAGACATCAGAATCGTCAGAAAGAAGAGCCTTCGCCTCATAGCTTCTTTTTATTTAAGCATTCGACCATGCGCCCGGCTACCCGGTCAGAAACCCCGTCCCGTCCCAGCAGCGCATGCATCTCTTTATAGCCCTCCTCCATTTGCCGACGATATTTACGATCGCGGAGAATGCGCCCGAGTTCGGTTTCGGTGCGCCGGAACATATCGTGCTGAATCACTTCCAGCACGAGTTCCCGGTTCAGGATCAGGTTAACAAGGCTGATAAAATTAATCTTTATGATTCGTTTTGCAAGGGCATAGGCCACACCCATGGTTCGGTAGAGCACCACCTGGGGTAAACTAAAGAGGCCGGCCTCGAGGGTGGCTGTTCCCGAAGTAACCAGTCCGGCCACAGCCGACTCGAGCAAGGCATAGGTTTCCCCGTAGACAATCTTCAGGCCCTTGTCCAGATAGGGTTCATAGCAGGAAGGGGCGATCGAAGGGGCAGCCGCAATTACAAAATGATGGTCGGGATGCTTTTCTGCCACTTTCGCCATCACCGGGAGCATGGCCGCGATCTCTTTTTTCCTGGAACCGGCAAGCAAAGCGACTACGGGCTTGTCGGAAAGCCCCTTTTCCCTGAGCCAGGCTTCGGATCCGATAAAATCCGCACGAAATGCAGCCACCGAATCCATCAGGGGGTTCCCATAGTACTCGGCTTTCAAGCCCCTCTGCCTGAAGTAATCCACCTCGAAGGGAAGGATCACAAAGAGGGCATCTGTAAAGCGTTGCAGGGCCTTTACCCGTCTTTGCTTCCAGGCCCAGACCTTTGGAGAGATGTAGTAAAATACCTGGGGTCCACGGCCATGAATCCTGGGGGCAATCCGCAGATTAAAGCCCGCGTAATCGACCAGAATCAGGGCGTCGGGCTGCCAGTCCTCGACGGCCTTTCTAATTCGGCTCATGTTCTGCAAAACCTTGCGCAGATGAAAGACCACGTCGAGCATCATGTAATTTGTCTCGCTGTAGTGCATGACCCTGTTTGCACTCTCGGCACTCATGAGATCGCCTCCCATAAAACGGAATACAGCATCGGAATCGTGCTTCTTCAGGGCCCTCATTAAATGAGAGGCATGCAGATCTCCGGAGGCCTCACCCGCTATGAGAAAGTACTTCATCTGCTCAGGCAAGTTTCAGGATGAGCATGGCCAGGGCCACAACGATGGTAGCCAGCACCACGCCCCTGGCTGCTCGCATATAGCCCAGCCAGATATAGCTGAAAAACAGGAGCAGATTGGGCAGGGCAGAGAGACTGAGCACCTTGGACAGCATGCCAAGCCGGTAGAATTCCACCAGGAAGCTTTTCAGGGAGCCATCGTAACGTATGTTCCAGATCACCAGAATGCTCAGGACCGGTAAGATGAGACCGGGAAGCCAGCCGGCCGGAAGTTTGTCGAAACGCTTGTTCATTGTTCCATAGCTTTTGCGGGACTGAAAGAAAAACGCTTTTCCAGGCCCTGAAGAAGGTGTTTTGCCGTAAAATCTGTATCAACCGGTACCACGGAAGCATAGTTTCGCTTGAGGGCCCACTCATCACTGCCTTCGAGCCCTTCCTCGCCATCCCTGTTCCGGAAAAAACCGCTCAGCCAGTAATAACTTCCTCCTGCCGGATCCTTGCGCTCCTCAAACTCCTCCTGCCAGTAGCCGTTGGCCTGGGTGCACAAACGGATGCCCTTCAACTCAGCAGCCGGAACAGCCGGGATATTCACATTCAGACAGATGCCCTTTGGCAAACCCTGCTCAAGTACGTCTGCTATGAGCTCCCTCCCAACCTGCTTTGCGCCTTCAAAATCGGCAGCTGCACTGTGATCGAGCAAGGACAAACCCACTGAGGGCACATGGTGGATCGCTCCCTCCAGGGCCGCACCCATGGTTCCCGAGTAAAGGATACTCGAAGATGAATTGGTGCCATGATTGATGCCCGAAAGCAAGAGATCGGGTTTGCGGGGAAGAAGCTTATGAAGGGCAAGCTTGACCCCGTCGACTGGTGTACCGTTGGTCCTGTAAACCTTCAAACCGGGCTCATCCTGCAGGAGCATCACCCGCAGGGGCTCCCTGATGGTAATGGCATGAGACATTCCCGACTTAGGGTAGGCTGAGGAAATAATCACCAGATCACCAAAACCCGAGGCGCATTCCCGCAGGGCTTTCAGGCCCCTGGCCTCAATGCCGTCGTCATTGGTAAGCAGTATGAGGGCTTTCTCTTTCATGTACTGTAAATAAAACCGTAAAAATACCTAAATTTCTCTTACTTTGGGAAGAATGAAAAGCGAGCGCGTCGAATTCACCGGCCCCTCCGAAACCCCACCCGAAATTGTGGTCATCGGTGCACGCCTGGGGCAATCCTGGGTCTTTGTGCAGAACCGCGACAGGCCTGGCTGGGAAATACCTGCGGGTCACCCCGAAGCAGGGGAAGACCCCGATGCTGCCGCCGCGAGAGAGTTACGCGAGGAAACCGGTGCCCTGGAGTTTCAGCTGCAGCCCCTCACCGACTATCTGGTTCACTCGAACAGCGGCAGCAGACGCGGACGATTGTACCTGGCCCGAATCAGTAAGCTCAGCCCGGTCCTTCGTGCCGAAACCTGTGGTCTGCACTTCAGCCAAAGCCTCCCCCTTCAACTCGGATATCCCGCCGTCCAGTCCAGACTCTTTGCCTACCTGAGCGCATGCCTGCAGGCCTAAAGCCCCTGTTCATCAAGACCTTACCACCATCCAATTGAGGCTTTTCACCTGCAAGCCTAAATCCTGAGGCCCTCCGGGGGGCCTGCCCGGTCGGGCCCAAATACCGCAGCAGATGCCGGAGCCCGTTCCGCCGCCTTTTTACTCTCCGCGAAAAGCACTATTTTTACGCGCTTATGAGTGTACGCCGTATCAATCTTATATTCCTGAAACATGCTGATATCCTATAACTGGCTCAAATCCTATCTCGACATTGACCTTTCCCCGGAAGTCCTGGGCGATATCCTTACCAACATCGGCCTCGAAGTAGAGGGCATGGAAAGCTTTTATCCGGTAAAAGGCGGACTCGAAGGGGTTGTGGTCGGAGAGGTCCTCTCCTGCGAAAAGCATCCGAATGCCGACAAGCTTTCGCTAACCATGGTGGATCTTGGCCAAGAAGAGCCTGTGCAGATCGTCTGTGGTGCCCCGAATGTGGCAAGCGGACAAAAAGTTGCCGTAGCTACCGTAGGCTGCACGCTTTACCCGAACGAGGAAGGGTTTAGCATTAAAAAGGCGAAAATCCGGGGCGAACTTTCCATGGGCATGATCTGTGGGGAAGATGAACTGGGCCTGGGCCGATCGCACGAGGGTATCATGGTACTCAGGGAAGATGCCCTCAATGGTACACCCGCAGCAGATTATTTCGGCATTGAAGCCGACACCGTTTTTGAGATCGGCCTGACCCCGAACCGCATCGATGCGGCCTCCCATCTGGGAGTGGCCCGTGATCTGGCAGCCTATTTGAAACAGGAAAAAGAGCTGGATCTGAACTGGCCCGACACCAGCGCTTTCAAAGCAGATCATAAAGACCTCCCCATGGAGGTCCGCGTGGAAAACCCGGAGGCCTGTATTCGCTACAGCGGACTCACCATGACAAATGTGAAGGTAGAGGAAAGTCCGGAGTGGTTAAAAACGCGCTTGCGTTCGATTGGGATGAGCCCCATCAACAACGTGGTCGACATTACAAATTTTGTGCTCCATGAAACGGGCCAACCGCTACATGCCTTCGATGCTGAAAAGATCAGAGGGGGCCAGGTCCTGGTTAAAACCCTCCCCGGGGGCAGCAGCTTTACCACCCTCGACGAAAAGGAGCGCAAACTCCGCGACAGCGACCTGATGATTTGTGACCAGGAAGGAGGCATGTGCATAGCAGGCGTCTTTGGAGGAATCGATTCCGGTGTAAGCGATAAAACCGGGTGTATTTTTCTGGAATCGGCCTGCTTCGATCCGGTTTTTGTCCGGAAAACCGCCCGGCACCATGTGCTGAACACCGATGCATCGTTCCGCTTTGAAAGGGGCACCGATCCAAATATGACCATCCCCGCACTGAAACGGGCCGCCCTGCTGATCAAAGAAATAGCCGGCGGCGAAATCAGTTCCGATATTTACGACATCTACCCCGAGCCGCTTAGCGATCACAGGGTCGAGCTGAAATTCGCCCATGTCGACCGGCTCCTGGGCCAGTCCATCCCGCACGCGACCATTGTTTCCATCCTGGAATCACTCGATATTGGCATTGAGCAGCATAGGGAAGAAGGCCTGGAACTCCGGGTTCCTCCCTATCGCGTCGATGTAAAAAGGGAAGCCGATGTAATCGAGGAGATCCTGCGTATTTACGGCTTCAACCGGATCAAAACCGGGAACAGCCTTCGCTCCACCCTGGTATCGACCGAGAAGCCCGACAGGGAAAAAGCGATCAACATGATCGCCGAACAGCTCACTGCCCGGGGCTTTTACGAGATGATGTCGAATTCGCTCACCCGCAGCGCCTACTACGACAGCGAAGACGGGCCCGATCCCGGGGCCGTTCGTCTGCACAACCCGCTTAGCCAGGACCTGTCTGTCATGCGCAAAACCTTGCTTTACGGAGGGCTGGAGGCCATCGCCTACAACATTAACCGCAAGAATGCCAACCTTAGGCTCTACGAGTTTGGATCGTGCTACCAGATGAGGCCCGAAGCAAAGCCCGATGGCGAGGCCGATGACAGAGCCGACAGGGAAAGCGAAAGGCCCGGGAAAGGGCTGGCGCTTGAGAAACGCTTCCGGGAAGACCTCAGACTTGGCATCTTCATGAGTGGAAAAGACACGGAAGGAAACTGGCATACGGCATCGGTGCCCAGCTCCTTCTTTCAGCTGAAGAGCCACTTGGAGATGGTTCTGGAACGTCTCGGCCTCGATCCCCGTTTACTCGAAACCACCGGAGGATCGCACCCCGATTTTACCGAATACCAGTGCATGTTGAAAAACGGAAAGAAACTGGCCGAATTCGGCCGTATCTCGGCGGATACATTGAAAACCTTCGACATTGAACAGGATGTTTTTGCAGCCGAGATCTACTGGGATCAGCTGCTGCATTTAGCGGCCAAACACCGAACCAGGTTCAGTCCTCTGCCCCGCTTCCAGATCATCACCCGCGACCTCTCCCTTCTCCTCGATCAGGAGGTGCAATACAGCGAACTGCGCGAACTGGCCTACCAAAGCGAGAAAAAGCTGCTCAAAAACGTCCGCCTCTTCGATGTCTATGAGGGGGAGAAGATTGAAGAGGGCAAGAAGTCCTACGCCCTCAGTTTCACATTGCTCGACGAAGAAAAAACATTGAACGACAAGCAAATCGACAAAGCCATGATGAACATTGCCCGGGCCTTCGAACAAAGGCTTGGAGCAAAGGTCAGGGGACTGAGCTAAGTCCCCGGTCTTGTGTCGGAACCGAGGGACACATGGGCCGGGTCTCAGCCTTAAGTGAAAGATCAGGCGATGAGCCAGAGCCGGAAACGAAGCGAAAACCTTGTGCCATAGCGAGTGAGGCACCGGGCAAAAAGCTTTGGCACAGTATTTGGGCTTGATTGAGCATGAAACGGACCATTCTCATCAGCCTCCTGCTGCTCTCCGGCCTTCTGGCCTGGAGCCAGGAGCTCAGCAAACGCGAACAACGCCAGTTAATCAAACAACTGAAACAGGAACAAAAGGCGGAAGAACTGGCCCACCAGAGTGCCCTTGTCAAGGCGATGATCGAACAGCATTGCTTTGTACTGGAGGCTTATCAGCTCCGCAATACTTATGGCTACACCACCCAGGTGAATTCAAGCATTAATTTCGTTGCGGCTGATTCCGTCACCGGCGTAATCCAGATTGGACAAAATGCCTATGTGGGTGCCAATGGTGTGGGAGGCATCACTGTAGAGGGGCAGATTTCCGGATATAAATACAAGCAGGACCCCAAAAACGGGACCTTCACGGTAAACTATCATGTGAGCGCAACCAGAGGCAACTACGACGTTCGTCTGGTGGCCTTTTCCGATGGGCGGGCCGAAGCAAGCATCTCCTCTAACTGGCCCGGCACCCTTACCTATGTCGGCAACCTTGTTCCTCCCGGCATTTCCCGTGTCTTCAAGGGCAGATCCCTCTAGTCCTCGAGCTTGTAGAGGAAACGCCTGATACTCCGCTTAGGTGTCTTCTCAAACTCGAGCTCGTGAATATGGATCTTCAGAAGGGCCTCGTAGGCCTTCAGATGCAGGTTAATCTCCTTGCGGTTCTCCTCCATCTTCGCTTCCAACTGGTCCTCCACACCATCTGCCCTGGCCTGGTCATAATCCGGATTTACCAGGGCCTCAAGCCGGTGATTGCTGTTCATGAGCACAACAGCCTCATTCACATAGGGCATGTTAACCAGCCTCGCTTCAATCTCTTCCGGGTAGATGTTCTGGCCCGAGGGACCAAGCAGCATGCTCTTGCTGCGCCCCTTGATGTAGATAAAGCCATCCTTGTCGGTAACCCCGACATCACCGGTATGCAGCCAGCCTTCCTCATCAATGGCCGCCTTTGTATTCTCCTCATCCTTGTAATAGCCCTCCATCAGGTTCACGCCCCGAATCAGGATCTCACCGGGCTTATTGTATGGATCGGAAGAATCGATCTTCAACTCCATAATGTCGAGAATCTTTCCACTGGAGGTCTTGCGTGTGGTCTTCCAGCCAGCATAAGAAATCAGCGGGCCACATTCGGTCATCCCGTACCCAATGGTAAAAGGAAACCTGATGCGACGCATAAAGGCTTCCACTTCCGCGCTGAGGGCAGCCCCCCCCAACACCACCTCCCGGAAGTTTCCACCAAAGGAAGCCGTGAGTTTCTTCCGGATAGAGCGATAGATGATCGCGTTGATCCCCGGAATCTTCGTCAGCACCTTCATGTGGCCTTTCTGCAGGGTCGGCAGCAAGCGCTTCTTGTAGAGCTTCTCGAAGAAGATGGGGACGAACAGGATCAGGTGGGGCTTCACCTCTGCAAAGGCCTTCATAATAACGGGAGTGGCGGGTAATTTCCCAAGAATGGTTACATGCACGCCAAGCGTCATGGGAAAAAGAAAATCGAAGGCACAGCCATAGCTGTGGGCCAGGGGCAAAAGGGCCAGCATGCGCTCGCCCGGGTTCAACTCCATGTGGCGAATGGCGAAATCGACATTCCCGGCCAGGCTGTTTCCGCTCAGCAAAACCCCCTTGCTGAAACCAGTGGTTCCCGAGGTGTAGTTGATTTCTACAAGCTCGGAATTTGCACGCTCGGCAAACTTCACATCCTCCTTCCGGTAGCCTTCGGGATACTGCTTTGCAAAGGCCTTATCGAGTCCCTCATAAGCCGTCTTAAGCGCCTTATCGGGCTTGCCCGAGAGAATACTGAAATCATCAATGGCCAGTATGGCCTTCACTTCCTTAATTTCGTCCTCTGAAAGGTTCTGCATACTCTGCTTGTCGGTGAGCAAGAGACAGGCATCTGAATGATTGAGAATGGTATGGACGTCGGCCGGTTTAAAGTCCGAAAGAATGGGAACCACCACCGCACCGTAGCTGATAATACTCATAAATGAAATACACCAGCGGGCAGAATTCTTTCCAAATACGGCAATCTTGTCACCCTTTTTCACGCCTGCTGCCTCATAAAGCATGTGCAGGCGACGAATCTCCACAGCCAGGTCCCTGTAGCTGAAAATGTCACCCTGGTAATCGGAAAGTGCAGGCAGATCCCAATTGTTAATCAGGCTCTCCTCGTACATCTTGATGAAGTTTTTCTCGATCATGTTCAGGTCTATTTAGTATGGACCAAATATAGGCAATCCCTTCCTGTTAAAAAACTCTTGGCTATCTTTGCAGCATCTCCAAAATAGCACACAAAAACAGGATATTATGATTTACTTCTTTCAGGATCAGGACCGTAAAATCGTTGCCCTGGAGGCCGATGTTTCATTCGGGCCGAAGGACGTTCAAAAACTGGAATGGTTGCTTGATGGTGCCCGCTGTCTTGAAAGCCGGAGGCTGGATGGCTTCTTTGTGGGTCCACGCCGTGAAATGATCAGCCCCTGGAGTACGAATGCCGTGGAAATCACCCAAAACATGGGCATGCAGGGCATTATCCGGATGGAAGAATTCTATCCTGTAGCTTCCGGCGATGCACAATTCGACCCCATGCTGCAGGCTCTGTATGAGGGGCTCGACCAGTCACTTTTCAGGACAGACAAACTTCCCGAACCCATCCTGGAAATCACCGACATTGCCTCCTACAACCGGGAGGAAGGCCTGGCCCTGAATGCCGATGAAATCGCCTATCTCGAGGGGGTAAGCAAGCGGATCGGACGCCCCCTCACCGACAGCGAGGTTTTCGGGTTCTCACAGGTTAATTCGGAGCACTGCCGACACAAGATCTTCAACGGGACCTTCATCATTGATGGCGAAGAAAAGCCTTCCACCCTCTTCCAGCTCATCAAACGTACCACCAAAACCAATCCCAACAGCATTGTTTCGGCTTACAAGGACAACTGCTCCTTCGCTGCCGGACCACGCGTTGAACAATTTGCCCCTGAAAACCAGGAAAGCGCGGGCTGGTTCAGGGTCAGCGACATCGATACGGTCCTGTCGCTCAAAGCTGAAACCCATAACTTTCCTACCACTGTAGAGCCCTTTAATGGTGCAGCTACCGGAACCGGAGGAGAGATCCGCGACCGGATCGGAGGTGGAAAGGCCGCCATCCCCATGGCCGGAACCGCGGTTTACATGACCGCCTACCCCAGGCCCGATGGAGGACGAAAGTGGGAGAAAAACCTGCCTGCCCGCCCCTGGCTCTACCAAAGCCCGGAGGAAATCCTGATTAAGGCTTCCAACGGAGCCAGCGATTTCGGAAACAAATTTGGCCAACCGCTTATCTGCGGCAGCCTGCTCACCTTCGAGCACAGCGAAAACGGCAGGGAATATGGCTTCGACAAGGTCATCATGCTGGCCGGAGGCATCGGCTTTGGCAAACTCAAAGATGCCCAAAAAGACAGGCCAAAGACCGGTGATGTGGTCGTCCTGCTGGGCGGCGACAACTACCGCATCGGCATGGGAGGTGGTGCTGTCTCCTCTGTAGCCACGGGGGAATACGAAAACGCCATTGAGCTGAATGCCGTGCAGCGTGCCAACCCCGAGATGCAAAAGCGGGTTTTCAATGCCATCCGTGCCCTGGCCGAATCGCGCAACAACCCCATCATCAGCATACACGACCATGGTGCCGGCGGACATCTGAACTGCCTGTCCGAGCTGGTCGAAGAAACCGGAGGGCTCATTTACCTCGACCGGCTTCCCGTTGGCGACCCCACCCTCTCGGCCAAAGAAATCATTGGCAACGAATCGCAGGAACGCATGGGCCTTGTGATCAGGAAAGAGGACGTAGATGAGCTTGTGCGCATCGCCCGCCGCGAGCGTGCCCCGATCTACATTGTCGGAGAAATCACCGGGGATCAGCGCTTTGCCTTCCGCAGCGAAAAAAGCGGAGAAGCTCCGATGGATCTGGAGCTGACCGATATGTTCGGGAAGCCCCCAAAAACCATCATGAAGGATCGCAAAATCGAACAGAAATTTGCAGCCCCTGAGCCCTCCTTTACAGAAGTAGAAGAATACCTGGAAGGGGTACTCCAGCTCGAATCTGTAGCCTGTAAGGACTGGCTGACCAACAAAGTGGACCGTTCGGTTAGCGGAAAGATTGCCCGTCAGCAATGCGCAGGCCCCCTGCAGCTCCCCCTGAACAACCTGGGTGCCGTTGCACTGGACTACCGCGGATGCAAAGGCTATGCCACCTCCATTGGCCACGCCCCTGTAGCCGGGCTGGTCGATGCTGCCTCGGGCAGTGTACTGGCTATTGCCGAAGCCCTGACCAACATTGTCTGGGCCCCCATGCCCAGGGGAATCAAGAGCATTTCCCTCTCTGCAAACTGGATGTGGCCCTGTAAAAATGATGGGGAAGATGCCCGTCTCTACGAAGCTGCAGAGGCTGCCAGTGACTTTGCAGTGGCCCTGGGCATCAACATCCCTACGGGGAAGGACTCACTCTCGATGACCCAGAAATACGGCGACCGCAAGGTCTATGCTCCCGGCACCGTTATCATATCCGCTGCCGGTGAGGTGAACGATGTCCGAAAGATTGTGGAACCCGTGCTGACTAACGATGCCGAAAGCTACCTGCTCTGGATCGACATGTCGGGCGACCCCGGCTTCCCCCTCGGCGGATCGGCCCTTGCTCAATACATGAACAAACTTGGCCAGCGCAGTCCGGACGTTCCCGACCCTGCCCTCTTTGTCCGCAGCTTCAACCTGCTGCAGGCCCTTATTGAAGATGGCCAGGTGCTGGCCGGGCACGATGTCTCCTCGGGCGGACTCCTGACTACGCTGATGGAAATGTGTTTTGCCAATGAAAAGGGCGGACTCGAAATCGACATCTCGGGCATGGCCGGAGACCCCCTTTCCATCCTCTTCTGCGAAAAGCCCTCTTTAGTTATCCAGGTCGGGGATGTCTGCACAATTTCTGCTCTGCTCGAAAAGGAAAACATTCCCCACTACATCATCGGCCGACCGCATGCCGAACGCACACTGCTGCTCCGAAGCAATGAAGAGCTCAAAGTATTTGACATCGACAGCTACCGCGACCACTGGTTCCGGTCCTCCTATCTGCTCGACCGTAAACAATCCGGTGAGGCCCTGGCTGCCGCGCGCTTTCGGCACTATAAATCCCATGCGCTGCACTTCGACCTGAAGGACTTCCCGGGCAGCTTCAGCGCCCTGGGCATCGACCCGGACCGCCGCAGCGAAAGCGGCATTAAGGCTGCTATCATCCGCGAAAAGGGGGTAAACGGCGACAGAGAAATGGCCCACGCCCTCTACCTGGCCGGCTTCGATGTAAAAGATGTTCACATGACCGACCTGATCGAGGGACGCGAAGACCTTTCCGATATTTCCATGCTGGTCTTCGTAGGCGGTTTTTCCAATTCAGATGTCCTTGGATCGGCCAAAGGCTGGGCAGGTGCCTTCCGTTACAACGAAAAAGCCCGCCGCTCGCTCGAAGCCTTCTATGCACGGCCCGACACCCTCAGTCTCGGTGTCTGCAATGGCTGTCAGCTCATGATCGAACTCGACCTCATCGTTCCCGACCATGCGAAAAAACCCCGTATGCTGCACAATGCATCCGGGAAATTCGAATCGGCCTTCCTCGGCCTGAAGGTCAATGAGAGCCCTGCCATTATGTTCTCAAGCCTTCGGGGTATGGTACTTGGTGCCTGGGTTGCCCATGGAGAAGGCCGCTTCAGTCTGCCCTATGACATAGAACGCTATCGGGTTGCAGCCACCTATGCGCGGCACAGCTATCCTGCCAATCCCAATGGCTCCGACCACGATGTCGCCGCCCTCTGCTCCGAGGACGGACGCCACCTGGCCATCATGCCCCACCTCGAACGGGCCTACCAGCCCTGGCAGTGTGCCTGGTATCCTGCCGATCGTAAAAAGGACGAGGCCACACCCTGGCTGGAAGCCTTTGTGAATGCCCGTAAATGGATTGGGAAAAAATGAGTGGAACCCGCTGTTAAGCCTGTGTTTGTTTAGCGGGCCTTACCTGGTGTTTTCCCGTTCTTCGCCATATAGATAGCGGATTCGGAGTTGCTTGTCATCGAGTCCGAGGATGCGGATCTGATAGGAAACACTTCCTCCCCAGTACCCTACAACTATATCCAGCAGGCTGTCGGACAAGGCTCTCCACCGGCCATCATAATTGGCATAGCTTATGGGCGGGGTGGCACACCATCCTGAATTCTTCCTTTCCACAAAAGAACCATCTTCGTGCAGAACGAAGCCATATTTGTTCTGATCCAGTTCTGCTGCACTGTTCAACACGAGCGCATCATCCTCGTAACCTTCCTCCACCCAGACACCAATGATTTCGGGATTCAATGATCCAAGCAGCCCGCAACGCTCCAGCCCGACATCGTCCTCACAGGAAAACAACAGGCCCAGCACCAAGATAAAAACCAACTTTTTCATCCTTCAATTCTATTGTTCATCCCCAAGATGGGTGTAAGTTAACTTGGGTTGCTTCAATAGCAAAGAATTCTCTACATTTATAAAAACTTTCTATGCCGCTTCCCAACAAGCCCCTTTTCTCCTCTGCCTTCCTCAGGCCGCTGCTTCTGGGACTCGCATTCTACCTTTTTTCCGGGCCGGTTCTCTTGGCACAGGGAAGAAAGATCTACGTCGGCCCCGGCCCGGAAGACATGGTCCTGGACAGCACCCACGGAAACCCAAGGCTCCTGCTTTCCTGCGCCGCCAGACGCGACTGCTACGGCGACTTCAATGAGATTGTTGCCCTCGACCTCATAAGCGAAAAACCCCATGTCCTCCCACGTATGGGAGAACCCGACAGCCTGCGATTCATTCCCCACGGCATCTTTCTCAAAGACGATCTGCTCTACGTCATCAGCCACGAAAGAGAACCCGACTACCACCCCATACTGCTTTACCGGGTCAGCGACAGCGCCCTTCATTTTAAGGAGCGCATACATACTTCGTTTCAGCATTCGCCAAACGCACTTTGTGTAAATGAAAAGGGACAGATATACCTGGTAAACGATGCCGGAAAACGCAACAGCCTCCTGGAGAAAGCCCTCAAACTCAAAAGGGCCAGCATTGTCCGGATCGAGCAAAGAGGCGAGGCAGGATGGGAGGCAGAAGTCGTTGCCACAGGGCTTGGCTACCCGGCCGGAATCAACCTCCGACAGAACCTCCTTTTTGCCGGTGATGCCGTCCTCAACCGCATACACGTGTACCGGATCAATGGCGATGCCCTGCAAGCCCTGCCTCCGATCCGAAAACTCAAAGGCAATGACAACCTCCGCATGTATGGAAAGCGGATCATACTGGCCGCCCACCGCAAACCACTTCGTTTTGTGCGACATGCCCGGAACCCGGATATAGCCTCGCCCGTGCGCGTTTACCTGAGCGATCCGGAAACAGGCAGGAGTGAAGTGCTGTATGATGGAGACGGAAGCGAGATCAGCGCCGGATCTACCGCCCTCATTTACCGGGATAAGCTCTATATCTGCCAGGTCTTTGAGGACTTCATCCTGAAGCAGCCCCTCTAAGCCAGTCTGTTCATCGCTGCCGGAATGGCCCTGGTCACAGTAACACGCTTCTCCCCTTTTACAAAAGCCAGCAGTGCTTCTTTCTCCTCTATCGCCCTCATCCTGCGGAGGGCTTCCTTCACATTGTAGTCGGTACTACTGTCTGAAGGAAGAACAAGTGGTTCAACAGCCGGCAGGGCAGCAGCATCCTGCTCAACAAGAGGTTCAACAGCCGGGGTGGCGACAGAAACAGGCTCTTCACGCTTCAGCTTTCCTGTCTTCTTCCCCTTTCCTTTCGAAGCCTTGGAGTCCTTTTCCTTTGCCTTCCCTTTTTTCTTGCCTTTCAGGAGTTTCAGCGCCTTCTTTTTCCCCTTAACAGCTTTGGCCTCACCGGCCTTCGCTTTCAACTTAGCCTTCTTCCCCTTTCCCTTCGAAGCCTTGGAGTCCTTCTCCTTTGCCTTCCCTTTTTTCTTGCCTTTCAGGAGTTTCAGCGCCTTCTTTTTCCCCTTAACAGCTTTGGAGTCACCGGCCTTCGCCTTCAACTCAGGCTTCTTCCCCTTTCCTTTCGAAGCCTTGGAGTCCTTCTCCCCTGCCTTCCCTTTTTTCTTGCCTTTCAGGAGTTTCAGCGCCTTCTTTTTCCCCTTAACAGCTTTGGAGTCACCGGCCTTCGCTTTCAACTTAGGCTTCTTCCCTTTTTCCTTTTTCGTTTTTGCTTTGTCTGCCATCGCTTAAAGATTTAGTCTTGTGCTCTTGTAAGTTAAAACATTTCCAAGAGATGTGCCGGGCCTGGCACAAAGAAATGCAGGCCAGAGAGAAGCCCGTTTACCGGATCCGGCCATCGAGTGGCCGGAACAGTTCTTTGCGATCCGTCGGGCCGGTTCTCAGGCGATCTAAACAAAACCGGCCGGCTTGGTAAGCCGGCCGGTTAAGTCGAAGCCATATCCCTGTCATTCTAGTATCCGGGATTCTGGATCAGAAGCGAATTTTTGTTCATCTCGTCCCTCATGATGGGGAAGAAGTAAGCCTTATCGAGCCAGGCCCTGGCATCTCCGGCCACCTCTTTTTCCGAGTAGATGGCAGGACCCCAGGTTGAACCATCGGGCTGGCGGTAATTGCCGGCATCCTGGTCGGTCTCGTAACGTACATCCACACCATGCGTCTGGTGATAGGCCTCCGGCCCGATGAGCCAGCGACGTACATCCCAGAAGCGCTGATCCTCATACGCAAACTCGATGCGTCGTTCATTCCGGTAACGGGCTTTGAGGTCGTCACCGCTTTCTGTCGTAAGCTCCGGCTGACCGGCTCTGCGGCGAACCATGTTGATGTATTCGCGGGCCTCGGCATCCTCTCCGAGCTCAATGCAGGCCTCAGCGTAATTCAGCAAGATCTCTGCATAGCGGAAATGACGGAAAGGCACATCCTGCTTCTCATACTGGGGATCAATGGCCGGGTTCACAAACTTCCGCACATAGTAACCCGTATAGCCTCCGTTCCAGTCTTCGATGGGTCCGAGCCGGGTATCCACACCCGGAACGATAATCTCACCTGCCATGTTGTAAACATGGCCAACCTGGATTTTGTTCCAGGGATCTATCCCCTGTACATCGGCAGGACGATCCCTCCATCCGGCACCCTCAAAGAGAATGGTGGCATAGAAACGGGCTTCCCTGTTCGTATAGGGGGAAGCCGCGTGTGCAGGATTCGACCAATCGAATCTGCTGCCATCCTTCATCTCGTAGTCGTCGACCAGTTCTCCGAGCGGGCAGTTGTTCCCCCAGTTGTGATAGCCGTTGGGGCCACAGTACAAGGCCGGATTGTAACCATTCCAACCCTCATTGGTTTTCGGAGTAAAATACTGCAGGAGAATGTCCTCGGTCTGGGGGCCATAGGAGATAAAGTAATCCACAAAATTCTGGGCCACTGAATCGCCGGGAGCCGGATCGGGTTTGTAGAGCTGGTATTTACCCAAATCAATCACGGCCTTGGCTGCATCCTTGGCTGCCTGCCAGCGGGCTTCCTGACTTCCGGAGGTATAGCCCAGGAGTTCAGGATTGCTGAAACCCGGGGCATAGCTGTCCATGTTGTGGTGCAGATCACTGGCCGCATAAAGCAGCGTACGGGCCTTCAGGTGCATGGCAGCACCTTTGGTAATCCGTCCCTCATTCTCTCCACCGGCATAGTCTTCGGGAAGCAGGGGAATGGCAGCATCAAGCTGGGCAATGACGAAGTCAATGGTCTCCTCATAGCTATTCCGGGCAATCTCAAAGTCATCACCCAGGCCATAGGGCTTGTCAATGATTGGAACACCACCGTAAAGCGCGGCCAGATAGTGATAGAGATAGCCCCTGAGGAAGTAAACCTCCCCATTCATACGGCTGATCCAGTCCTGGTCGATAAAATCAGCATCGGCCATCTTCTCGAAATAGATGTTGCAGGCCCTGATGGCAGAATAGAGGGGGCCCCAGCGGAAGTGCATGGTATAGGGTGTTGCCCATGACACCTGCCAGCCCATCAGCCCGTCGGCAGTGATGAGGCTCTTATTAAAGTTGGTAACATCCCAGTCGGGGGTAAAGTTGGACTCATCCACATAGTCGCTGAGCCTTTCGATGGAAAAAGGAAGGTTCAGTGCATCTCGGTAAATGTTGTTTACAAAGGTCTCAATCAGCGCCGGATCACTCCAAACCGCTGCATCGGAATAGTCCGAAAGCGGATCAAGCGCAAGGAAATCCTTCTGGCAGGATGGCAAATAGGCCATTGCCAGAACTCCAATAAGTATGCTTAGTATTTTTTTCATGGCTTTGGTCATTAAAAGGTTAAGGTCAGACCCAGGTTCAGAATTCGCTGCAGCGGATAGGCCTGGCCCGAACCCACTTCAGGATCTATCAGCTTCTCCTTGCTGAAGGTTAACAGGTTGGTTCCATTGGCATACACACGAAGCCCCTGAATACCCATGGCCCTCACAGCCGCATCGGGCAAACTATATCCGATTTCGAGGTTTTTCAAACGGATGTAGTCCGTCTCATGCAACCAGAAGGTATTGCCCTGGCTGCGCCAGTACTCATTGTCCCTGTTCCAGGCCCTGGGATAGGTAGAGCTGGGATTGTCGGGGGTCCAACGGTTTACTGCATAATCGGTGTAGTAGTTCCCGATCTCACCCGATTCCACGCCCAGGTAAACCACCGAACCGGCAGATCCCTGGAGGAGGAGGGAGAGGTCAAAGCCCCTGTAATAAAGGCTGGCAGAAATACCACCGGTGAAACGCGGCAGACCTGATTTATCCTGCCTTACCCGGTCGAGTCCGTCGATAACCCCATCGTCATTCCTGTCCTCAAAGATGATGTCGCCAGGCTGGGCCCCGGCCCAGTGGGGATAAGCGTCAACGGCAGCCTGGTCGACGAATACGCCCAGGGACTGGTAGTAGAGGCCCGAACCCATGGGCTTACCGGTCGAACGCTGGTAATCAGGAATACCCGGGGTCTCGTCCCAGAAGAGAATCTTATTCTTGGCAAAGGATCCATTGGTGGCAAGCTCATACCTCAGGTCTCCGGAAGCACCCCGGTAAGACAGGATGTATTCGAAGCCCTGGTTCTCAACCTCGCCGATATTCTCGGGCGGAAGGGTTAAACCTGCCGATGCCGGAACAGAGGCATTGCGCCGCCAAAGGATGTCGGTCCGCAGATTCCGGAAGTAATCGGCTTCCAGACTCACCTTCGAATTAAAGAAGCTGGTGTTGAAACCAATGTTAAACTGGTTGGCCACCTCCCAGGTTACATTGGGGTTGGGGATGGCCTGCTCATAAAGCAACTTGTTGTCGTTACCCACTCCAAAGACATAGGTCTTATCGGAATAACCATAGAGTGTCAGGTACTTGTATTCCTGCAGGGAACCACTGTAATAAATCCGGTCATTCCCCGTCTGGCCCCAGGAAGCCCTGAGTTTAAAGTCATTAAAAAAGGCAATGTTATCGCGCCAGAAATTCTCATCCGAAATACGCCAGCCCAGAGAAATACCGGGGAAGAAGCCCCAGGAATCGTCAAACATATAGGAACCGTCGTAGCGCATCACAAACTCGGCCAGGTACTTGGTTCCGAGGTTGTAATTGAAACGTCCGAAATAGGAACGGCGGGCAAATTGGGATGCCGAACCATCGTTGGACATATACTGGTCGGTAGCACCGGCAAACAGTTCATCGATATCACTGGCCACAAAGTTCTTACGGAAGGCAGTCATCCAGTTAAAGAGGCCTTTTTGGCTCTCTGTTCCCAGCATCGCCTTGATTCCGCTTTCTCCGAACTTGTTCTCATAGGTAACAAAAGCGTTGTAGGTAAGTCGATAGTCATCATCGGCCCGCTGGGTCAACTGAGGTGCATCCAGCCCACGCTTTCCGCGAACTGTCACAGGTTCCCCGTTCTCATAAGTCACACCATCCCAACTGTAGAGGTACCAGGGCGTCTCAAAGACCTTCCTGTAACGGAAGTGCTTATCGTAGGAGAAGTTCGCCTGCACCGACAGTCCTTTAACCCAGGGAATCCGAACATTGACACGGGCATTGGATTCCAGGTAGTAATTCCTGTCGTCGTCATAACCCGTTGCGTCGGTGGTCGTAACCGCAGGATTATGGCCATACTCAATATCGGGACCGGGATCACCATTGGGCCAGAAGGCATGCATATTCGGCTTACCCCTCATCAGCATACGGAAGCTGGACCACTGGCTGACAGTCGGAAAGTGCCTGTTCTCGGAACGGGCGGCCACATCAAAGGAAATATCAATATTCTCCGTAATCTTACCGTCGATATTCGATCGAAAATCCTGTTGATTGTAGAAGGTTGCAGAATTGCGGTAGATGGCATCCTGGAAGCGGTTCCCGAAAGACAGGAAATAGCGCAGTTCACTACTGCCACCGGAAACCGACACATTCTCATAGTGCTGGAGCGACCAGGGTTTGAAAACCTCCTTGAACCAGTCCGTATCCGGATGGCCCCAGGGATCGGATCCATCTGCAAAGGCCTGAATATCGGCCTCGGTATACAGCGAATACATACCCACGCTGTTGTCGCCATAGTACTTGAGTTCATTCAACATCATTGCGTAGGTAGCAGCATCGGCCATATCGGGAATGACGGTAGGCTGTTGAGCCCCCACATTCATATCAACGGTAATGGTCGGTTTTCCAACCTTGCCACGCTTGGTGGTAATCAGGATAACCCCGTTGGCAGCCTGGGTACCGTAGATGGCTGCAGAAGCGTCCTTCAGTACCGTAAAGCTTTCAATATTGGCCGGATCGAGACGCTCAAGGCTGCGATTCGGCACCCCGTCAATGACCACAAGCGGGTTGTTATCACCCAGGGTATTGGCCCCCCTGATACGCAGGGTTGCACCATCGCGTCCCGGCTCACCACTGCGGCTGATCGCAAACAGGCCCGGAACTTTGCCCACCAGGGTGTTACTGAAGTTGGTGGTGGGAGACTGCTTAAGTTCGTCTCCCTTTACTGCGGCCACGGAACCCGTCAGGGTGGCCTTTGCGGCCGTACCATAACCAACCACAACAATCTCTTCCAGCTCAGTGCTGCTACTCTCCAGAACAATGTCGATGACGGTCCTGCCTTCAAGCGGAACCTCCTGGCTTTCCATCCCGATGAAAGTAAACAACAACACGGCATCAGCTGCAACGTCGATGCTGTATTTCCCGTCGGCATCGGAAATGGTTCCGTTCGATGTCCCCTTTTCCACGATGTTCGCTCCCGGAATAGCCAGGCCATCATCGGCCCCGGTCACAGTTCCGGTCACCGTAACCTGCGCATGAATCATCGATGATCCACCCAGGAGGATGAACAACAGAAACAGGGCCTTGCCTAAGCTAAACCCTGCTCTCCAAGAAAGTCTTTTCATAAGTTCAAGTTTTTGGTTTAAATCGATTACGAAAATTAAAAAAGGGCATAAGCCGGGAAGATTACAGAATGGGAAAAGATCAAACCAAATTTGAAGAATATGGAAATATTTTCGACCTTTTTTGGCATCATTTTCGACAAAATGAACTTGTTCTTCAGGTGTTTTTAGCCTATCTTTCCAATCTCTATGAGAGGATTAGCCAAGTGATGAGAGGATTAGCCACATGTATCGGATGCATTTTCATTCAGTTGCTGCTCTCTGCCGGTTCAGTAGCCGAAAAAGAGCCGCTCGTATTTGGTATCGCGGGTGAAAACGGGCCAAAACTCAAACAGCGCATCTACAGCCTGCACATGGATGAAAAGGGCTTTATCTGGTTGGGCACAGAGGCGGGTCTGCTGCGTTATGACGGCTATCAGAGCGAGCGGCTTATTACAGACAGTGAGGCCTGCACCTCCATTCTCAGCAGCAGCATCGTAAAAGCCATAGAAGCGGGCGGGGACAGCTGCCTCTGGATAGGCAGCTCCCTGGGACTGATCAGGCTGGATCCCGACAGCTGGAAAGCCAGCCGGGAGGAAGCCTTTTCGGGAAAGCATATCCGGGCCATTCTGGTGCAGGATGGAAACACCCTCTGGGTGGGCACATCGGAAGGACTCTTCCGCTACAATCCCCTGACCAAAGAAACCAGGCTCTACAACCATCTGAATTCCGGACTCAGCCAGAATGTGATTCGCTGCCTCCACCTCGACAGGGATGGGAACCTATGGGTGGGAACAGCCGATAAGCTCAACCTTCTCCGGGTAAACGAAGCCCGGTTTAAGCCCATCGACCTGAAGGGGACCTACAAACCCCGGCTGCGTAACAACCTGATACTGGACATTAAGGACTATCCCGGCAGAGCAGATTCTCTGTTACTGGTCGGCACCGAAACAGGCCTTTGCATCCTAAACAGAATCAGCCTCGACAATGACCTGCTTACAGAGCAGTCTGCAGGCCTTGCCAATGAGGTCATCAAAACCATCTACAGCACCGAACCCGAAAGGGTGTATTGCGGGACCGACCGGGGGCTGGGCATCCTCAACCTGCTCAGCCGCAGGGAGGACAGGCTCTTTCACAATCCTTTCAACCGGTATTCCCTTTTAAACAATGTGATATGGAAGATCTGCCCCGATCAACAGGGGCAACTGTGGATGGCCACCTCCGGGGGACTTGGTATTCTTCAGGAAAGGGATCCGCTTTTCAACTTTGTACCCGTCTATTTTCATGAAAAAAATGCCCTATCCGGGACCGCTGTCAATCGGGTCCTCATGGAAGAAAACGGGGCGATTTGGGCCTCCACAACAAGCGGATTGTTCCGGATCGATAGTGAACGGGGGCCCGGTAAGAAGATAGCCCTGTCACAGCCAAAGCAGAATCTGAACCTAAACAATGTAAACACCTTTTGCAGAGATGCAGAAGGCCGGTTCTGGATAGGCACAATGGCCGGAATAAACATCTGGGACCCCAAACGGCAGCAAATGTTCAGTCCCCAGATGGATGATGGTTCGAAATCCCGCATTGAATCCTGCTACATCGCCGAGATTATTCCCGATCAGCAACAGATCTGCTGGGTCAGCACCTGGGGAGGGGGCCTTTACAAAGTAAAAAGCAACGAGGAAAACACGGAAGAAATACAGATATCCTTTGTCGGTCAGATGAGTGGAGATATCGTTTCGACCCAAGAATACCTCTTTGGCAGAAGGGGCAACCAACTCATTCGTTTCAGTAAAAGCACCGAGGTTCTCAAGCACGAAAAAAGCCTCGATCCCTATATCGGAGCTGAAAACATCCAGGCCATGTGTAGTACCAGGGAAGCCATGGTATGGATCGGACTAAAAAACCGAATGATCCGCTTTAGTCCTCAAAACAATGAACTCGAAGTCGTTCAGCTCCCCCTGGACACCGATTTTCTGGTCACCGGGCTTATCGAAGACAAGCAGGGCATTCTATGGGGTAGCGATAGCAATGCCCTTTTCAGTTTTGACCCCGACAGCCGGTCCTTCTGTTTTTATCCACTCACCAAACAGCTGCCCTTAAAAAAAATCATCCGCAACCCCTTCTGCCATGGAAAAGGAAATGAGCTCATTGTTTGTGGCCACGACGGATTTGTTCATTTCGACCCCCAAAGCGTCAGGGAGGAAGCCCCTCAGTCTAAAACACTGATCACCAAAATTGTCATCAATGGAGAGAGCCTGCTTCCGGGCCATCCTTCAGGCAGGCGACATAAGCCTGTTCGGGCAAGCCATCTCTTAGAGGAGCTTGAACTCGATCAGCAACAAAGCAATCTGGTGTTTCACTTCTCCAGGATGCATTACAGGCCCCTGTTCAAAGGCCAATATGCCTATCGCCTCCTGGGTTACGACAATGAGTGGAAGAATACTGCTCCCGGAAGCAATGAAGCCCGCTTTAGCAAGCTCCCTCCCGGTGACTACAGCCTGCAGGTTTGCAGTCCCCGGCAAACAACAAACGGGCCCTATACGACACTTGACATTCATGTTCAGGCTCCTTTCCGGGCCAGTACTGCTGCGATCTTGCTTTACATCTTCCTGCTCATCGTGGTAACGGGAAGCATCCTCTACCTCCAACTGAGCAGGAAGAGAATAGTAAAGCGGATGGAGCAGCTGCAAATCGAGAAGGAGCAAGAGGCGCTGATGAACAGCTCAAGGATTCGCTTTTTTGTAAGGCTCTCCCGTGAACTCATCAACCCGCTGGACCTTATCACAAACCCGATCAGGAAATCGCTTAAACGAAACGACCTCGACAATCAGCTTCGCGAGGACCTGATGCTGGCTGAAAAACAGGCAGCTTACCTAAAGTCCTCAGTAGATCAACTGCTGGACTTCCGCAAACTGGAGCTGAATCACAAACTCAGGGCGTCGAAAACAACGTTTGCCCTGGCCCCGTTCTGTGAGCAGGTGTTGAGAGAATACAAGAACAGGGCGTTGGACAAGGGCATCGTGCTGCGCTTCATCAATGAGCTGAAAGATCTGGATATTAACAGCGATCAGGAAAAACTCTATTTCGTATGTAAGAGCCTTATATCCAACGCGCTGCAATCCACACTCCGAGGTGGCCGGCTTGTGCTTTGCCTTGCCCCCCATTCGACCGATAAGGTTCAGCTGATTTTCAAAGACAATAGCCCCGGCATTCCCGGCGACATAGAGGACGACCTGCTTAATCCGGACTTCCGCGATGACCCCCCCGATCCGACAGGATGGAACACAGGCATCGGCCTTTCTCTGATCAGGCATTATGTTCACCTGATTCAGGGCGAGATAAAGCAGAATAAGGATCCGCTTTCGGGCAGGTCGGTTCATGTGATCATTCCCGTGCAAGACTGCCGTCCGAAGCAACGCGACAGACAAAAAATCATCGACATCGTAAACGCAGCTATGCTGACGGAGAACAGGCAAAAGATAAACGACGATCCGCAGCTCAGATCGGACCGGCCCGACATCCTGCTTGTTGACGAGAACCAGGACCTCTACCTTTTTCTGCGGAACAGCCTTTCGAAACAGTATGCCCTGCATTGGGCTTCCAGTGCAGAGGAGGCTCAGAAAAAAATAAAGGAAGCTCCCCCTGCCATCATCATCAGCGAGATTCAGCTGCCGGGTATAAACGGAATTGTCTTCTGCAAAAGCCTTCGAAAGAACCAACGGACCAACCGGATTCCCATCATCGTGCTTACAGCGGATGGCGAAAGACAGAAGCAGGTGGAAGCAAGCCGGGCCGGAGTCGATGTTTTCCTCACAAAGCCCTGTGATGCCGACATCCTGGAAGCCAACCTGGCCAATCTCCTCCAGCGCATAAAGCGCACGGAAGCCTTCATCAGCAAGCGGCTTATCATGGACAACAAAGAGTTCATCCTGAGCTCAAAGGAAGAGAAACTGCTGAAAGAGGTAGCCGGTTACATTCACGAACACATGAGCAATTCCCAGATCACAGCCCGGGAGATCAGTCACGATTTGGGCATCAGCCATGCCAACCTATACCGCAGAATAAAGCAAGCCACGGGACTCTCCCTGAACGAATTCATCAGACAGGTCCGGCTGCAGAAAGCCGAAAAGCTCCTCTCGGCAGGAAAACTCAGTGTATCGGAAGTGATGTTCCAGGTCGGTTTCACCAACCACTCCTACTTCTCGAAGTGCTTCAAGACGCTCTACGGGCAAACCCCCGGCAAATATGTGCGGGACTGACCCTGGCAGCTGAACTACTTCAACAAATCGGTCAGAGCCTTTATATCCTTGATAATATGGTGCTTACCCTCGCTATGGAGAATCCCTTCCCGGTTCATTTCCCCAAGGGCTCTGCCAACCGAGGGACGGGCGACACCGAAAAGTTCCGCCATCTGGTTCTGTGAGAGCTTCATCTGTATGTGCATTGATTGTTGTTGGGCCGAAAGGTCGAGAATATATTGCGCCAGCTTTCCTTTGATCGTGGAAAAAGACAGGAACTTGATCTTCCTTGAAAGAAACTGACCCCGGTTCGAAATATTGTCTATAAAATTCTGCAGCACCCTTGCATCTTGCTGCATCATCCGAAGAAAGGCATCTTTGGGAATGGCCAGGAGCTCCCCTTCTTCACCGGCAACGATGTTCACCGGATAACGGTTCTGCCTGCCAAATAAAAAAGCAGGTGCCAGGGGGCGCGGAGGAAAAATGTCCTCAATCTTCAGCATCTTACCGCTGTAGTCCACCATTTCGCCCCGGACATGGCCCCGGATCATGATGTACAAAAAGCGCAGCTCATCCCCTGCAGAGGCCAGCAACTCGTCTTTTACAAAATGCCGAAGGCGGCAGGGGCAGTCTTCTATGAGCTCCAGGAGTGCGGCTTCGTCCAGTCCGGCAAATACCGGGCTTTGGATGAGTAAATCCAGCGGCAGGTCTTCTTTACAGAACATGGCTAAAGGATGTCGTCCTCCCCTTTTAACAAAACCGGCCCTGTTTTGTTCTTTATGCCTATTTTTGATCAGCATGAAGCGTCCTGCCCTCATTTTTCTTTTGCTCACACTCACCGGCTTTCTCCGGGGCCAGATCCCGGACAGTACCCTCCTGCCCCTGATCATCATCGATACACGGGGAAGGGACATCCCCGACGAACCCCGCATCACAGCCGACATGGCCATCATTGATCACGAGGGCTACAAGCGACCCGGCGATCGGCCCGATGCCTATGAAGGACAAATCTCCATAGAGATGCGGGGGGAATCCTCGCTCCACCTCTACGATAAAAAGTCCTACAGTATAGAGACCCAAAATCCGGACGGCAGCAACAACAATGTGGCCCTGCTCGGCCTGCCCAAAGAAAACGACTGGGTCCTCTACGCGCCCTACGGTGACAAGAGCCTCATGCGCAATGTCATCAGCTACAGGCTCTTCGAACAGATGGGGCACTATGCCCCCCGCACCCGCTTTGCCGAGCTCATCATCAACGGCGACTACAAGGGCCTTTATGTACTTACTGAGAAGATCAAAAGGGACAAAAGGCGGGTCAATATCATGAAGCCCCAACCCGCAGGCAATGACCGGAACGGAATTACCGGAGGCTATCTGCTGCGCGTCGATAAACTGAGCAAGATGCCCGACGAGGCCTGGTGGGAATCCACTGTCGACCCTCCCATTGGCGGCTTCTCACGAACAGTGTTCCAGTTCTTTGATCCGGAATACGACGAACTCAATACCCGGCAGAAAGACTACATCATCGACTACCTCTTCCAATTTGAGTCGGCCTTTGCGGGTCCCGGGTTCAAAGACCCTGTCCATGGCTACCGCAGCTATCTCGATGTGGCTTCCTTCATCGATCTCATGATCCTGAACGAAATCGCCAAAGATGTGGATGGCTTCCGCCTCAGCCACTATTTCTACAAGCAGCATCTTGTAAATGGAGCTAAACTGGTGCAGGGGCCGCCCTGGGACTATAACCTCAGCTTCGGGAACAGCGACTACTCGCCCGATATTCACGAGACCTACAACTGGACCTACAGCTACCGCAACACCATTTTCTGGTGGGCACGGGCCATGCAGGATCCCTGGTTCCAAAACCAGCTGCATTGCCGCTGGGACGAGCTTTACGAGGAAACCCTGAGCAAAGACCGGATGATGGAGCTGATCGACAGCATACGCAGCCCCCTCGACGGCGCCATCGAACGAAACTTCGAGCGCTGGCCCATCCTGGGCATCTACATCTGGCCCAATTACTACGTTGGCGAAAGCCATGCCCAGGAAGAAGAATGGCTCCGCTCATGGATTCTCCAACGCCTTTCCTGGATAGACCAGGAATGGGGCGGGCAGTGCAGACCCTCCTCCACCGCCCTCATCGACAAACCCGGGTCTCTGCACATCTATCCCAACCCCTCCACACTCACCAAAACCTATGTCGACCTCCCCTATTCGGACGAAAACGAGGCCCTCATCCTCCTCACCGACCTCAAGGGTCGCCAGGTCTACCACAAGCAACTCACCCGCCTGCCCTCCGGTCCCTTCCAACTCCCCGAACTCTCTGCGCTCCCTTCCGGGATTTACCTCCTTCAGCTCAGACTCAGCGATGGCAGCAGTTTCTCGGCAAAGCTTATGAAAGAGTAAGGACCTGAGCCGTTCGCACAACGATGACCGGGCAGGTCGTTTTTCAGCAAGCCCTATGTGAACTGATACAGGGACTTTGAAGCAATGGTATGTCTGTCAGCGACGGCGACCCATTTTCCGCTTGTAAAATCAAATACTTCCGCCTGTTCGGATTTCAGCCCCTCTAAGCAAATGTCTTCATCCCCGTAATTCCAGATCCACCTTTTGTCCTCCTGCCTGCCGCTTAAGTGCAGCCCATCACACAGATCTGCAGACAGTTCCAGGTCGGAAAGCACTGAGCTGCGGTGCCTGAGTACTTCCTGAATCATGTAGTAAAGTGGAAATCTCCTGTCCGAATCAAGAATTCCTTTGCAGCCTATTGTTTCGAAAAGGGAAACAGCCGGGCATACTTCCAGGGCACATCTTTTCAAAGCCCCCAACAACCACAGGGCAGCAAAAACAGTCCCCTGGCGTTTGTCAATGAACTGCTCACTGTCCTTGTCAACTTCATCCTTGCTGGTGGCCACGAAGTTCATCCGTTGTTTCAGGGTCAGGGCATTCAGCTGTATTTCCCGATCGAATTTCTGCTTTGCATCCTGAAGCACATAACTGATCCCCTCCAGGTTTTCAATAAGCGAGCGGTCATCGAAGGCATGCACCTGGGGTGAAACTGAGAAAGCGATATAGTCCACTAATTCACAGAGCTTTTGGGCCCGGTTCAATTCGGCATAGTAGGCAAAAGTCCCTCCCCCGCTTCTCGCTGCAGGAAGCATCTGTTTTAAACGCTTCAGCCTGCTTTCGACGTGAGCACCCGCGCATAAAAAGGTCCTACTGTCGAACAGCTCCAGGCTCTTTACATTGCCGGAATTGCTTTGTATCAGGCTCAGCAGCCGGGGATGCAGGGTCTCCTCTTTCTCAAGGGCAATGGACAGCACCGTTTTTTTCCCAAGCCGATTGCAGAGCCGGAAGTGTTCCCTCAGCCTTTTGCCTTCCTCCCTGGAATAGTGGTCTAAATGAATCCCTAAGAAATCGATATCGAGCTGCCTAAGTGCCTTAATCTCCCCGGGGCGGTAGCTGTGGTGTCCCGAGACCGCACCCAGGCCGAGCGAAGGGAATACCCCCCTTTTAGGAACAAAGCCTGGCAGGCTGATTTTGCCAGTCGCCGGCTCATCAATCCCGAGACGAATACGCTGACGAAAGGTCTCACCGGCAAAAACCTTCACGGGGAAGGGCAAATCGAGGGGAGTGGAATAGATTTTATAGGATGCATCCGTCCAGTTTCGTTGGTCCTCCATCTCGAAAAGATCCCCTTCGAACTCCAGCGAAACGCTTATCCCCCTGGCATCGGTAAAACGCAGTGCTTTGAGATCTTTTAGCGCCTGGAAGGGCGAAATTGCAGCCGGAAAGGTTCCGTGTATTTGCCTGTTCTCCCGATCGACAAAATCCAGATCCCTGCCCTTAAGGCTGTCGATAGGGAGAAGCAGATTCCAGCCAATACGGTTCTTATAAAAGTCCCCGATCGCATTGCCCTCAAAAAGAAATTCCCATTCATGCTCATCCAGACGGGTCATCCTGACTTCTGCATGAAAGCACACAGGGCCCTGCTCAAAACGCAGGGTTTCCCTGATCAGCGTTTCGGATGAAGGACCGGAAATAAGGGATGCTGAATGCAGGCAGGGAACCGTTCCCCAGTCGCGGTCCCTTACGGCAGGATACAGACCGCGCAGAAACTCATTTCCCTTCAGGCTGAACTTACGAAAGAAACCCTGGTAATAGAGCAGGGAAATCTTGCCCGTTTCGATGCACCGGTATTCCTCAGCCATGCCTGCCTAATGAAACGCCTCAAGCTCAATGACCCTGCCGGTATTTGCAGATTCATAGGCTGCCCAAACCATGCGCATGGTTTCCAGATTGTCCTCGCCGGTGTTTTCCGCAACAGCCTTTCCGGTCATATCGTCCAGGATATCTTTATTGATATCAACAATGCTGGGGGGTTCAGGGATCAGTCGTTCTGTTTGCCAGCTGTATTTTTTCATGGGAACCTGTTCTTTCCGGGTTCCCCCGGATGTGGTGGTGCGAATCTCAAAGTCGGCATCAAGGCGCACACTTCCCCTGTCTCCTTCAATAATCATCAGGGTTTGCGGAAAAACTTCCACTTCGAGCGGAGAGCTGAAGGAGATCTCCTGAGAAACCACCATACCGTTTTTCATCCTGATCAGACTCGTCGCCACATCTTCGCCGCGAATTCCGGGATTTACCCGCTGTTTCTGTGAATATATCGAAGCTGCATCGCCGAATAAGTAACGAATAAGATCGAATTGATGCGATCCCTGATCGGTCAGGGCAAACTGCTCCAACTCGCGCAGAAAGGGCTGGGTATCAAAAACAGGAAATGCCGTATTCCACCAGGTTCTCGCCCTGAAAGGCGAGCCGATTACACCTGAATCGAGAATCTCTTTTACCCGCCTGATCTGGGGTTGCCAACGATAGTTTTCGTGCACGTAGTATTTTACCCCCGCCTCCCTGCATACCTGAACCATATGCTTGGCCGACTCCCAGTTGGGGGCCATTGGCTTCTGACAGATCACGTTTACGCCATGGCGTGCCCCCAGTTCCACAAACCTTTCATGGCTGTCCACATCGGTAATAATATCGATGAAGTCGAGCTGATGGTTTTGCATGAGGGCCTCAGCATCGTTGTAAACATTGGGCACATTGAATCTTCGTCCAAGATCCTCGGCCTTTGAAAGCGTGCGGTTGTAGAGGGCCAGGCATTCTACCCCTTCCAGTTCCTGCCAGGCACCAAGCTGGAACTGGGACCAGAAACCGGTACCCATAATGGCAAATCTAAGCTTCTCCATCGCATTCTTTTATTCGGTGATGTCTCTAATCTGTTCCAATACGTTATCGGCTTCGAATACCTTCTTCCAATCCTTATTAATGAGCAAGGGTTTCCCCCGCTCAATTGCTTTATTAGCTGCATCGGAAAACACTGCCCCGGGAATCTGATCGTAAATTACGGCCAGCTGGATGTTCAGATGCCCCAGCAAAAAGGCTTTGGCAGCCTCTTCCGGCACGCCCTTTTCAACAACGACATCCAGGGCCTCCCGTACGATAACCTGTAAGGTAGAACAGAGGGTTTCAACCAGCGCCGGTTCAAGCAGCCCCATTTGCTCGGCTGTTATCTTAAAAGCCTTCGAAACAGGAGCATACATGGTCTTCGCCAGCTTTTCACCCCTGTCGTACTGATCGGGGTCGCCTTTGAACAATGCACATACCACGGTTTGCCTGGCAAGTTTCCCCCCGAAATAGTCTCTTTGCGCCTCTTCACTGGGCTCCCAGTTAAAAATACTGGGATGGGCAGGATGGGCAATGAAATAGCTCAGGTCGTCGCGGTGATACAGCTTTCCGGCCAGGGCGCAGGCCGGGTCGAGGGTATAAACCATTGCCCCGCTTCTCATTTTGGGAACGATTTCCTCCGACACCTTCCCCAGCAGGGTATCGGGGACGGCCAGTATGACCACATCTGCTTCAGAGACTGAGTTGCCGGAGCGATCAACTTCCACCCCCATTTCCCCCAGTTTCTGTATTCCGGACTCGCTTAGCTCCAGATAGCTCATTGCATAGTCACAGGCATCTTTCAGGTTATGCGTCAGGCGCAATCCCATTTTTCCACCTGCACCAACTAAACTTACTTTTGTTTTCATTCTAAGTGGATTTAGTGTTTTTGTCTGAAGTAATGGATTTCAAATGATTGAGGCTCTCCTTAACCCACTGGTCCTCCTTCTCGAAGGTCTCGTCCCAGGTATGTGCAGGCGGCATCCATAACTCCAGAATTGCCGTTTTGCAGTCCTCCTGCACCAGGGAAATGATCTTTTCCAGGGGAACAATACCCCGACCAAAGGCCACACCCTCGATATCAAAGCCCATCATGTGTGACTTTCTCTTTATCTGAATGTCTTTCAGATGAAGATTAATGGCATAAGGGGCCAAAAGCTCAAGCGTTTCGAAGATGCTTTCACCGGCACCGATGGAGTTGGCACAATCGAGGCATATACCAATTTGTCGGTCGGCAAGCTTTTCAATCAACCAGATGAAATCCCCTGCCCGAAACCGGTCATGGTTCTCAACAGCAAGCTGAATGCCTCTGCTTTTCAGCTCGGGCAGGGCATTTCTGATAAGATCTGCAACATACTCAAGCTCCGGCTCATAGCCCCTGCTGCGATCATCGATAACGAAACGCAACAGTCTGGATTCAAAAAAAGACGCCAGTTCAAGATAGCTTTGAAGCTGAACTTCTGAAAGCCCCCTGGAACCAATTTCCAGTTCGATCTGAAGGCCGACAGCCAGCTCCTTTAAGGAATTCAGGCTTTCCCGGTCGAAGCTGTGAAGGGGAATGTTGTCGGCGATTTGAAGCAGGTTTTGGTTTAAGTCGGCTGTTTTTCGGATCAGTGAAGCAGCATCCATTACGGGCTCGTAATCGAATCCCGGGATACCCAGGGACCAGGTATAGGCGTAACTGCTGATCCCTGTTTTCATAGCCGGCAGCCTTTCTTCCCCGGTGATTGAAAATCCATCGCTGCATTGTCCAGCACGAGAACCCAGTCCTTGCCACGTCCACCTTTTTCCGGGATGTTAAAGGCCTTTTGGCCCTTCGCATCAAGGACACCTTTTTCCAGCACTTCGCCGGTCCTGCAATTGAGCCACCAGCTCCTTGCCTGCTTCCATCCCAAGGCAGAAAGATCGAGCATTGCTTCCCAGCCTGTTGGAATGTACACAAAAGCGTAGTCCCTGCCGCGGCATGCGACAATGTGGTCCTTGTCGGTCTGGTAGCCGTTCAGGATGAGTTCCTGTGCCGGACGGCGATCGAAAAAGGGTCTCGATTCTATTAAGTTTCGCGCATGGATCAAATCCCAGGCACCGGGCAGATCCAGCACGTCGTACCAGTTATTGCGCACCAGACCGATGGGGGCCTTGTCCGGGGTTTTCATTTGCCAGACCGGATGACAGCCATAGGTGTGTCCGAATCCTCCGGAAAACAGATTCCAGTAGAGGGCCTGACGAATATCGGCATCATCGAACCAGCCCAATACCCCGGGATTCCAGTCAACAGGATGGTCTTCATAACGTGGTTCACCATCGAAGCAGGGTTTAGTGGGCTCCAGGGCATAGTCCTTTCTCAGAAGCTGGTGATAAATGGCATAGGAGCGCACATGATGGCCGGTTTGCATCATGTTGAAATCGAGCCAGTCGGCATTGTGAAAGTACTGCGATGAACTACTTCCTCCCCCCGGATGAAAGGTCATCAAGTGATTCTTATCAACGCTCTTTACTCCTTCTGCAAGTGCATTCCAGACCCCTTCATTCCCATCGCCTCCGCTTCGGTCTCCTCCGATAATCCAGATGATATTGAACCGGTCCTTGTAGCGTTCTCCGATCCATCTGCCATAGTCATAGGCATTTTCGGGATTGAAAACCACCGGTCCGTCGCCCCACTTTAGGTCCACCTTGTCTCCCCAGGTTGGCAAGAGGCCGATGAAGAGGCCCTTGTCCGCAGCCCTGTCGATGATCCAGTCAACATGTTCCCAGTATTTTTCATTTGGTTTGCTTAGGTCCTGATCGAAGAACGGAATCTGGCCGTAGGGGTTCGGATCTCTCATGCCATCGAGTTCGGCAAGTGCCACCGCCTGAATAACCGTAAATCCTTTCGCTCTTCTGTTCTCGAGGTACTTTTCAGCATTTTCACGATTGAGCCTGTGAAAAAGCTCCCAGGCCGTGTCGCCCAGATAGAAAAACGGACTTCCATCCTCATGCTTTAAGAAGCGTTTGTTTTCGGACACCAGAAGCCGACCGTGGTCGAAATCTACCGCCACTCCCTTCCAGGTGCTTTCCTGCGCCGAGAGAGGCGACAGAACAGCTGACAGGAAGGCAAGCGACGCAGCTAAGAAAATCAGGCGATGAGAATTCATATTAAACGTTTGAATAAGTGATCATTATAAGCCCGACAATATACAGGCCAAACATGGTAGCGAGCATGACATTTGTGCCCTTGGGAGCCCCCCTGAACTCTTTCCAGATAAAGACTCCCCAGAGGATGGCCACAACCGGAGCAGCATTGCTTAAAGCGTAGGCAATTGCAGGATTTGCAGCACCAACGGCCATAAAACTGGTCACCATCCCCAGGCACCAGATTAGTCCACCCAGGATGCCAGCCATATGGGTCTTTACGGATCCCTTAAAATACTCCCGGAATGTTCCGGGAACACCTACTTTTAAAGGTTTCATAAAAAATGCGAAGAAGAGGACTGTACAGATGATGACCCCTAAAGCGAAGAATACGATGGCAGTGGATGGTGTTAAATTACCGGTCCCCCCATCCACATAGTTTCCGTCGAGCGACTTTACCACAAATCCGTAAAAGAAGGCAATAAACAAACCTCCGAATACCGAAAGCATGATGCCTCGTAAGGAAGGCTTATCCTGTCCTTTAGCCAGCTTCTTGTAAGATTGGCCACTCAGGAAGATTGCAAGGACAATCACGAGCACACCTGCCCACAGAAGGACCGGATGCTGACTGGGAATCTTTCCGGCCGAAAGCACCACGAAATAGTTGACGACGATTCCCAGAATCCATGCAATACCTCCCCCTATAGGAAAGGCTACCGACATCCCGGCCGTAGCAATTGCAGCTACCAGCAAAAGATTTCCGGCATTCCACAATGCCCCTCCGGCCATCGCATACAGAATGCTGGAGGTATCGGCCTGACTCAAATCATTCAGGAAGGTTCTGCCCTCGCTTCCCAGGCTGCCGATTGTAAAAGCGGCAAGCAGGGACATGATCAGGATACCGCTTATCTTGTCCCAGTAGTAGAGTTCGAAGCGCCAGTTTTTTTCGGCCATTTTCTGGGTGTTAGCCCAGGATCCCCAGCAGATCATGGCGAGGATGGTCAGCAGGATGGCCAGCGAGTAGTTTGATACGATGATCACGCCTAAGTGTTATTAACAGTTATTATACAAATATACGCATTGAAACAAACAGTCAAAGCTTTTTCCTATTTTCGTCTGATGTAAAATGCGCACCTGCGCTATGATCAAAAGAGAAGACATTCAGCACAGCTCCAACACGCCCTTGTATCTGCAACTTGCCGATCACATCAGCCGCCTGATTGAAACCGGTGCACTGGGCAAGAATGACAGGCTTCCGTCCGTAAACGAACTCTGCAATACACTCGACATTTCAAGGGTTACCATTGTAAACGCCTACGACTATCTCAGGAAAAACGGAGTTATTGCCTCGAAACACGGCAAAGGCTTTTATGTGAGCAAGGAGTCGGGGCTTGGAGACAAGCGGGTTTTCCTGCTTTTCGATGCCATGAATGGCTACAAGGAAGTGCTTTACCGGGCTTTTGCCGATGAGCTCGGCGAGAACTATTCCATCGACATCTTCTTTCACTATTACAACAAGAAGCAGTTTGGACGCTTCATCAAGAACAATATTGGTGACTACCACCACTATGCCGTTCTGCCTCACTTCAACGACGATGTATCGGCTATTCTCCGGGCAATTCCTGTTTCAAAGCTGCTATTGATCGACAAGGACGTTCCTGCATTGAAGGATGTGGCGGGTATCTACCAGCAGTTCTATACCGATACCAGAACTGCACTCGCCCAAGGACAGGAGCTGATCATGAAATACCGGAAACTGCATTTGATTGCCTATTCCGATTTTCAGTTTGTCCCGCAGGGAATCATAGAAGGATTCGTTGATTTCTGCAAAGCATCCGGGATGAAGTATGCAGTCGATAAGGGACTTTCACCGGAGAAAATCAGAAAACATGAGGCCTATCTGGCCATCTCCGACAGGGACCTGATTACCCTGATCCAGTACGCAAAAAGCAATCACCTGAAACCGGGCGATGATCTGGGAGTGGTTTCCTACGATGATACCCCCCTAAAATCGGTACTTGCAGATGGAATAACAACCATTTCAACGGACTTTACACACATGGGAAAGATGGCGGCCAGAATGCTTAAAGAAGGAATACAGCGGAAGATAGAGAACCCCTCAAAGCTCATCATACGCTCCTCCTTATAGACGTGGGAAAGCTGCCCGGACTCATAAAGAAGCACCCGGAGCGGTGGGTGTTTCTTTTATTTCTACATATTCAGCTTTGAACGACAGGACTGTCGATATACTGAAGAAGACTACAAAAATCATATTACTCCACCCGCCTGCAGTTAAGACCATCAGGGGTTGAGGCAAGTATTTCAGCACTCCTGAAAACCAAAACAATACGATAGGGGAGCATAAAACAACCCACCTTGGGTAAAAGGTCTTTTTTGCCAGTATCAGATAAGCTAAAAAGCAATATGCAAGCAAACTGGGTAAAAACATAAGGTTGAAATTCAGTACACTGTACTTTTCAAATAAGTGTAGCATTTCCTCCTGATTGAATGAAGAAGCAAGACCGATGAATGTAAAGTGCGAATGAAATGCACCTCCGTAGACGATTCCGAAACACAACAGTCCGATGAAAACCCTGGCGATCTTATTGCCAGGCTTGATGCGTAAATAGATGTGGTAAAAACCTATCATATACAGGAAGGCACTAATTGGGCCCAATAGCCCGCCTGCCATTAGTCTTTCCTGGGATACCTGTGCCATAATCTGAACAATCTCTTCTTCAAAGCTAGCAATAGGCTTTGTTGTGAAATACAGCAACATATCACCCGTGTACATCAGCACAGCCCCTATTAACCCCAGTATTCCGGTCAGTACTGTCTTTCTTTTCATCCGATTATTGTTTCTTAATTCGATAAAATGGAAGCCAAGAACATTGGGAGCACGAATGCTGACAAGCTCTACCCCCAATGAAAACTTCGGTCACCTCTTTTCAAAAATAGAAGATATTTGCATATCCAAGACCATTTTGGCTCAGATCCGCTGCCGGTAGCCGATCTGCAGAATGTAAGCGCGAAGGGGATTGGCCCTGTTTAGCCCGGCCTCGCGCATGAAATCAATGCTGAGACGACCCCGTACTGTGGTGTTGTAGAAAAGTCCACTTCCAAGTCGCAGAACAGAAAGGCCCGGATTGGGGCTTGGGCTGAGGCGGAAGTAGGGCTCAACAGTGGCCTTCAGGCCAAAGCGGGTTCCGAAGATGCGGTAGTTGCATTTCAGACGGGTACGGATCACAAAAGCATTGCCTCCGCGGTGCAAAACAAAGGACCAGCTGTCGAAACCATACTGGGCACGGAGGCGCAGGTCAGCGCGAAGGTCGGTCCAGCTTTGGCTGGCCCGGAGATCGGCCTGCAGGCGATACCGGCTATGCAGTCCGGTTTCCCTGCCCCTGACCATCAGCGCCCGCACACCGGCACTCGCGTCCAGCCAACTGTTCAGCGACCGGGTGGCCTTCAGGGTAACCAGGCTGCGATCGTAGGCCAGTCCGTTCTGCCGAAAACGCTGACCAATCTCTGCAGACAGCCAGGTTCCACCCTCCAGCCGGGTCTCCAGGCCATAGGCAAACCAGGGCCTGAAATCTCTGTGCTGTGCCCTGGCAGGGGCAAAGAGCAAGAGCAGAAAAAGCAGTATGCTGTTTGTTGCCCGCTTAGTCATCCCCCCGATCTCCCACCTCAGACAGATCCGATTCGACCGTCCAGTTGTCGTCTTCAAAGTAATAAATCACCAGGCGTGCAGCATCGCGCAGATAGTCGATACGGCCCACCTCGACTCGATTAATAGTCAGCCCGGTACGCTCTTCCAGGTCCTGTTTCAGATCGGCATAACGCTCAGGCCTGATCAGTTCCACATTCTCGTAGTTAATCACCTTCCTGGTCTCGTGCCGAAGCAGAAAGACCCGTTCGAGCATATAGAGAATGATGAGCATGGCCATGTTGGTGAAAATCAACTCTGCATAACTCACCTTCCGGTTGGCCAGGGCATTGATCACCGAGATGCCGATCACCGTAAAAAGGTAGGTCATCTCACGGATGGGAATCTGCCTGGTACGATAGCGGATTATCCCAAAGATGGCAAAGAGTCCGAGCGCAAAGCCCATTGACACCTTAATGTTCTCGAGCAGAAAGACCATGAAAAAGATCACCTGCGAGATCAGGATGTAGGTAAAGAGATAGTCCTTGCGCGGTGTCGCCCTGTAGTAAAGGTAGCGGACCATGAGCAGAACCACCCCCAGGTTGAAAGATGTACGCAGGACCAGGTCCCAAAAGTCTTCGCTGTTATACAGTTCAATGTTTAGAAATTCCGGCATGGCTCAATTCTTTTGATGTGTCAGATAGTGCGTATTGATCTTCCCGACCCGCATCGCTTTTTCCCTGAAGCGGTTCTGCTTCAGCTCCGGATGCAGCATGGCCATTCCGATGCAGTATTTACTGAAACGGCCGGGTGTGATTCGGGCCGATCGCAGGGCCAGGTGCACCGGCGATGAAGCCAGGTGGCCCTGGTACTTAATCTCGGCCACTGAGATGCCCGGAAAGTCGAGCTCCCGGTCCTGAATGAGGCTCCTGAAACCAAGCCCGTAATCCAGGGTAAGGCGTTCGCCCCGTCCATCCCTGACCAGGGTGATGCGCCTGAAGTGGTTCTCCATAACCGGGCCAATTGCCTCCGGAGAGAAGGGGGTATGCTCGCCGAGAAAGGCCTCTTCGCGAGCCCGGATCCCCAACTCATTGTTGGTACCGGGGATGCGCTTCTTCCGGGTAATGCCTTTGGCATCCTTGTGCTTGACCTCCAGGAAAACCTCATCGGATGCAAGATAACGGCGGAAGCGAACCTTGTAGCGGTTTGCCATACCCCGGTGATGCCTGTGATACATGTCGTGCGATGCAGTGTCGTAGTAGACAGTCCGGTAGTGCTGGCTGCGCTGTCCTTCGATCTCCAGCACCCGGTAATGATCCCCGATGGCCTCCAGGATGCCATCAAGGCTCAGGAAGGAAAACAGGTATTTATTGTCCTTCCTGCGCATCAGGCTGGCCGATTGCAGCTCCGCAAGGCGAATGCCCCGCATACCGCACAATATGTGATCAATCCTGTTCGCGGTATTCATAGACATAGATCTTCTTCTTGACCAGGCGGTTGTGACGATCAAAATAGTGCTTCTCGCTACGCAACTTGCCCGTGTAGAAGGTCTTCTCCCTGCTCTGGATGCGTCCCCGCTCATCCAGTACAGTCTTCTCGCTAAGTCGTCCTTCTTCATCGTAAACAAAGCGTTCCCAGCGCTTCAGTTCTCCGCTTTTAGCGTATTCCCTGATTTCGGTAGGCTCGCCATCTTCGTTGAAGCTTTCATAAGATTCGATTGCGGGATCGGTCCTGCCCTCCCCCACAAACACCTCGTTTACTGTAATACTGCTGATGCCCTCTGTACGAATGGTTTTCCTGCTTTGGGCCAACAAACCACCACCGGCGGCAATCAGCATACTCAACACAATCAGATGCTTCATGGCACTAGGTTTTACAAATCTGCGACCGTAATATCCCCAAGATCCAACACCTGGTCCATGGCTGTAATGGTCACATTCCGTTTTATCACGATCTTGTCTCCCCCGTTCTCCGGATCGTCGGAATAGAGGAAGATCAGATAATTGCCCGGGATGAGCCCGGTGAAGGCGAAGCCTCCGTCGTATTGAGTCCGGACCCGCTTATCGTAGAACTCATGCGCCCCGTAGGTCAGATACACATCCTCCTTTAAGGCCGGCCCCATACCTGAAGCAACCACCTCGCCACTGATTTCATCAATGTCGTAATCAATCTCGATAACCTTTCCCTTGATTGTAGCGGCTCCGTCATCGTAGTCGAGGGTCTTGATTCGTATGAGCGAGCCAAGCTCCAGGTCCTCGCCCCGCTTCAACTCGACCTTGCGCATGACCTCCACTTCCTCCCCATAGGAATTCGAGGGTTCATCCGACATATAGTAAATGGTATAGTTCCCCGGGTAGAGAAATTTGAAACAGAAGGCTCCGCCGGGCCCGGTCACGACCCTGTCCCCAACCGTTTGCTCATCCCCATAGAGAATAAAAACCTCCTCATCCACAGCCGGATTGCTGGAAATCTTCAGGCTATAGTCATCGTTCCACAACTCCTGGTTCAGGATACCGGAGATGGAACCCGTCCCTCCTTCCCCTTCGATATTTGAACATGCGCTTAACACCATGAACAGGGAAATCAGAACGCCCCGGACTATCCGGGCCGGAGGGAATCCGTTAAGGAAAATCATAGGTCTTGCCATTTTCTGCTGACTTGGTCGAAAACCCTAAAATAGTAAAAACTTGGCGGGGCCCGGCTTTTTGTCACAATTGTTACCGTTCTAAGCGGTGAATTACCCGCATATTTGCCTGTGGATACGAAATACCCGGGAATCATGGAAAGAGATATGGTTAAAATCGATGAGACCTTGTGCGACGGATGCGGGGCCTGCATACCCAATTGTCACGAGGGCGCGCTTCAGATCATCGACGGAAAAGCCAGGCTGGTCAGCGACCTGATGTGCGACGGACTCGGCGCCTGCATTGGGCACTGTCCTCAGGGTGCCATCAGCATTGAACGCCGCGAAGCCGAAGCCTATGACGAAGAGAAAGTCATGGCACTCATGGTAAGCAAAGGCGAGAATACGGTAGTGGCCCACCTGCAGCACCTCAGGGACCACCAAGAAACAGGCTACCTCAAAGAGGGGGTATCCTGGCTCATGGAACACGAAAATGAACTCGGATTTAGAATCACCGATGTGCTGGACAGGGTCCACAATGTAAAAAGCGGGGAAGAACAGGCAGCTTGTGGATGCCCGGGCTCTGCAGCACGCAGTTTTGCCCCCCGGGCGGCAGCGCATACGGGGAACCCGATGGCCGGTCGCCGTATTGCGGCTGTGGCCGGCGGGGCTGGCGGCATCTCTGGCGGGGCTCAGGGAGCGGGAGGCTTTGTTTCCGGCGGGGGCACGGCCGGCGCTTCTGCTGCAGGTCGGGGAGGCATCATTCCCGGGCAGTTAAGCATGCCAGGACAGGAGCCGGCAAAACAGGCTTCTCAACTTCGCCAATGGCCGGTTCAGATGCACCTGATTACCCCTGGTGCATCCTGTTTCAGGGAGGCCGATGTGGTCCTGGCTGCCGACTGTGTGGCCTTCTCTCTGGGCGACTTCCACAGCACATGGCTGGCTGGAAAAAGCCTTGCCATTGCCTGTCCCAAGCTCGATTCCGGGCTCGAAAGCTATGTGGAAAAGATCCGCGCCCTTGTGGATGATGCAAAAATCAATACCTTAACGGTCATGATGATGCACGTCCCCTGCTGCGGTGGCCTCATCCGGCTTGTCGACAAAGCCCTGGGCCTGACCAATCGTAAGGTTCCGGTTAAAATAGTTATTGTCAGCGCAGAAGGAGAAATCCTCCAGGAAGAATGGAACTAATGTACAAGCTATGAAAGACCCTGTGACCAGCCCGGGAGAAGACAATCGCCTCCCCCCTCCCCATGATGCCTGGCTCCTCCTGAAAGAGGAGAAGCTGGAAATTGTTCGTCTCGACATCCCGCCGGGCAAAAGCCTGGAAGCCCACAGCAATCCCTGGCGCATCTTATTCTTCGTTCACGAAGGCCGGGGGATGGTCAGCTTCAAGGGTCAGAAACATGAGCTCGACACCGGCCAGCTGGTCCTCATCGAGAAGGATATCGTGCGACAATGGAGCAATCCATCTGACCAGACCCTGAAACTTCTCGTGGTGAAACTGGCCCCGGGCTCCTGATCAGGCCCGCCTGTAAGGCGATAATCAGCCACCTTGGGCTTTGACCGATCCCGTCTGCCTGAAGGCCCTGGATACAAACACAGGGCCAGTTCCTGTTTCCCGAATTTTCTTAATTTAGTCCCGGGCCGGGAACCTTTGGCCAGCCGGGTTTTGTCGTGCTGCTCAGCCTCATTGAAAAAGATCGGAGCTTATGAACCAAATCGTTGCCTTCCTCGAAAACAGTCTGGGCATCAGCCCTGTTTACCAGACCAAGATTCTGAATTCGCTGATCATCCTGGTAGCCCTGGGCCTGATCCGCCTCATCATTCTGAGAGTTGTCTGGCGTTTTTCGGAAGACCCCCGTTCCCGCTATACCTGGAAAAGAGCCATTTCCTTCACGACAGGCTTTGTTACAGTAGTTTTGATTACCAGCGTATGGATCAGCGCTTTTGGCCAGCTCGGCACCTTCCTTGGCCTGCTTACCGCCGGTATTGCCATTGCCCTGAAAGATCCCCTGGCCAATATTGCGGGCTGGATCTTCATTCTCACCCGGAAGCCTTTTGCACTGGGCGACCGCATCCAGATCGGCGACCATGCAGGAGATGTCATCGATCTGCGACTCTTCCAGTTCACCCTGCTCGAGATCGGCAACTGGGTAGATGCCGACCAGAGCACGGGACGCATCATCCACATCCCCAACGGGGCTGTTTTCTCCCGCACCCAGGCAAACTATTCCTCGGGATTCAAGTTTATCTGGAACGAGATCCCCGTGCTGATTACCTTCGAAAGCAACTGGGAAAAGGCCAGACAGATTCTTAGCGAAATCATCAACAAGCACGCCGGTAAGCTCTCTGTCGATGCGGAAAAGCGCCTCCTTGAGGCCAGCAAGAAGTACATGATCTTCTACCAGCACCTTACCCCTATCGTTTACACCTCGGTTAAAGACAATGCGGTCCGGCTTACCATCCGTTATATCTGCGACCCCCGCAAGCGCCGCGGGTCGGCAAACGACATCTGGGAGGACATCCTGAAGGCATTTAAGAATCACAACGACATCAACCTGGCCTACCCCACGCGGCGTTTTTACAGGATCTCGGCCGATGGGAAAGAGCCCGGACCGGAGCAAAGAGGAGACACCTGAGAGCTGCGCTGAACAAGCGGAGCGCCCAAAGCAAACCGATTCCAACCCTAAGGTCAAAGGACTAAACTTATTCCCTGTTGCTTTGTTAAGCATATGCCGATGAACAGCCAGGAAAACAAACAAAAAAGAGAGAGTCACAGGGATCTGAAACAGGCAAATCAAAAGCCCCCGGGCCAGATCCGCAAGCAGGACCACAGGGCTAAAAACCCGGCCCGAAGAATTCTTCTCATGTTCTTTCACCCCGCCACGCACAAATCGCGGATAAACATAGCCATGTTCGATGCCGTGAAAGAGGAAGAAGGCATCACTGCACGCAACATGTACGATCTTTACCCCGACTTTCAGATCGAAATTGAAGAGGAGCAGGCGCTTCTGAGGCAGCACGACCTCATTATCTGGCAGCATCCCTTCTACTGGTACAACGCCCCCTCGCTGCTGAAGGAGTGGATGGACCTTGTGCTGGAGCATAATTTCGCCTACGGGATGAAGGGGCATGCCCTGGATGGGAAGCAGGTCATGACAGCCCTGACAACGGGAGGACAAAAGGAGGCCTATGAGCCGGATGGAGCCGGTCGCTTCTCCATTCCTGAGCTGCTTTTACCCTTCCGGCTCTCCTGCCAGCTTTGCCGAATGAACTACCTGCCTCCCTGGGTTGTGCATGGCACCCATCTGCTTAACCAGAACGATATTAAACGCCTGGCTCAGGACTACAAACAGGCGCTCGGCAAGCTCAGGTATGCCGATCTTAAGGTCGATAAACCGGAGGGCCACAGCTATATGAACACCCTTCTTAAGTCCTAGCCCATGGAGCAAGCGGATTTCTTTCAACAGGCACTCGTCTATCTCCTGGCTGCCGTCATCTCGGTACCCCTCACCAAAAGGCTGGGCCTGGGTTCCGTACTGGGCTATCTTCTGGCCGGCATCATCATCGGCCCCTTTGTGCTGGGTTTCATCGGCACCCGCGGAGAGGATGTGATGCATTTCGCCGAATTCGGGGTGGTAATGATGCTCTTTCTGATTGGTCTTGAGCTGAAACCCAGCCTGCTGTGGGAAATGCGCCGCTCCATCTTCGGACTGGGTGGTTTACAACTCGGGCTGAGCGCAATCCTGTTGGGCAGCTTTGCCATCCTCCTTGGTCTGGATTTCAGGTCGGGGCTTGTAGTCGGCCTCACCCTGGCACTCTCCTCCACAGCCATCGTCCTGCAGACCCTCGATGAAAAAGGGCTTATGAAACAGTCGAGCGGCCAGGCCTCCTTCTCCGTCCTCCTGTTTCAGGACATCTCGGTGGTCCCCATTCTGGCACTCATCCCCCTCATGGTGATACAGGATCCCGCTCATGTAAGTGCCGGACACGGAGAAACCAGACATCTGGCCGGACATGAAATCACGGGCTGGTTCCAGGTCATCCTCATGCTGTCGGCCATGTCCACCATTGTGGTAGTGGGACACTATCTGGCCAGAGCCTTCTTCCGGAACATTGCCCAGACCGGACTCCGAGAGATCTTCACTGCCACAGCCCTGCTCCTGATCATTGCCATCGCAATGTTCATGGAATATGTGGGCCTGTCCCCGGCACTGGGAGCCTTTTTGGCCGGGGTGGTACTCTCTGATAACGAATACCGGCACGAGCTGGAAGCCGATATCGAGCCATTCAAAGGGCTCTTGCTGGGGCTTTTCTTCATATCGGTAGGGGCCGGTATCAACTTCCGTGTACTGGCAGAACGCCCGGTGACCATCATCGCTCTGCTTTTTGCACTTACCGGAATCAAGTTTCTGGTTTTATGGGTATTGGCATCCTTCTTCAACATCAAGGGGGCCCAACGCCCCATCTTCGCCTTTGCCCTTTCCCAGGGTGGGGAATTTGCCTTTGTACTGATTTCCTTCAGTGTGGACAACAAGCTGATCACCGACAACAGCTCGGATGTACTCTTTCTTGTGGTGGCCCTGTCCATGGCCCTCACCCCCCTCCTGCTTTTGATCAATGATCGCCTGCTCACTCCCCGCTTCTTCCCTCCCTGTGATCCATCAGATGAGCCAATCGATGCCCATGGACATAAGGTGATTATCGCCGGATTCGATAAGTTTGGTGTGGGCGTCGGCCGCTTTCTTCGCGCCAATGGTTTCCAGGCCACAGTCCTCGACGACAATCCGGACAATATAAAGGTCCTCAGAAAATTCGGCTTCGAGGTTTATTACGGGGATGCCTCCCGGCCCGACCTTCTGGCCGCCGCAGGTGCAAAGGATGCCAAAGTGCTGGTGGTTGCGGCAGAGGACAAGCATCAGTCCATGAAGATCGTATCGCTCGCCAAGCGCTACTACCCCCACCTTAAAATCCTCGCCCGTGCTACCGATCTGGATCATGTCTGGTCACTCATGCGGGAAGGGGTCGATGGCTTCCAAAGAGACAACTTCAATTCCGCCCTGGAACTGGGCGTTCGCACCCTCACCCACCTGGGATTCAATCACTACCGGGCCTACAAACTGGGCTCGGCCTTCCGGCAGCACAACCGGAAAATGATCCGGAAACTCTACAAAGACCACCAAGAGGACAAAAACACATTCCTCTCCGACGCCAGGTTACATGCCCAGGAACTGGAGGAACTCCTGCAGGCTGGTATGGAGAGTTCACCATACGACTTCGACTGCCCCTGGGACATCCACAGCATGAGGGAAGAAGCATGGGCAAACAGCAGCACAGACGGGCCTGGCGGCCCAAATACCCCCGGCCGCAAAGATGCAGATGCCGGAGCAGATGGCAAGGACAGTGCGAATACCTCCGGCCGCGCAGACCAAAATGCCGAAACAGATAGCGAGGACAGCCCAAATACTTCCGGCCGCGCAGACGCAGACGATGCTCCGAATGAACCCCCTATCACCAAATAGGCCCCTTTCATGCACAGCATCACCGCAGGGTGCTCGTAGCAAATGGCAGTCCCGCGGCCCAAACACCTCCGGCCGCGCAGACGCAGACGATGCTCCGTATGAACCCCCTATCACCAAATAGGCCCCTTTCATGCACAGCATCACCGCAGGGTGCGCGTAGCAAATGGCAGTTCCGCGGCCCAAACACCTCCGGCCGCGCAGATGCAGACCCCGGAGCAGATGGCGAGAGCAGCCCGAATCTCAATCGATCCAGACGGTCTTTATATTCACAAACTCCCGGATGCCCTCTATGGAAAGCTCCCGGCCATAACCCGAGTCCTTCACCCCCCCAAAGGGCAGCCGGGGGTCGGAGCGAACCATCGCATTGACAAATACAGCCCCTTCATGGGCCGCTTCAATAAACCGGTTTATTTGCTCATCGGACTGGGTAAACAATTGCATACCAAGCCCATACGAAGATTGATTCGAAAGTTCCAGGGCTGCCTCCGGAGAATTTGCTTCGGATATAGCGAAGACAGGGCCAAACACTTCTTCGTCGAAGACCCGCATGCCGGGGACAACAGCACTGAGCACAGTGGGTTCGAAGAAGGCTCCCCGGCGATGCCCCCCGGTATGCAGGATGGCCCCCTTCTCTACGGCGTCCCTCACCTGGGCTTCAAGCTCTTTAGCCTGTTTTTCAGATGACAGCGGACCCATCTGGGTTTCTTCCTTCATGGGGTCGCCCATCTTTACCTGAGCCACAGCCTTTAGCAATTCCGGTATAAAATCTTCGGCGATCCAGGACTCGACAATGAAGCGCTTGGCGGCAATGCAGCTTTGGCCTCCATTCTGCAATCGCGCTGCGAGGGCGATATTGACAGCCAGCGAAAGATTGGCGTCATTGAGTACGACAAAGGCATTGTTGCCGCCCAGTTCAAGTACACATTTTTTCAGGTTTCTGCCCGCTATGGCAGCGACATCCCTGCCTGCTTCACAACTGCCGGTAAGTGTGAGGGCTCTGATGTATTCGTGCGCAATCACATCCTTTACCCGGCTGGCATCAATGGACAGATTCTGAAAAACCCCCTCCTCAAATCCGGCATCCAGCATCAGGGCTTCTATGGCCCTGGCGCAGCCCTGAACACTGGAGGCATGCTTGAGCAAAACGGTATTGCCGGCCATCAATGCCGGCGCCGCGAAACGAAACACCTGCCAGAAGGGGTAGTTCCAGGGCATTACAGCCAGGACCGGCCCAAGCGGTTCATATTGCACGCGGCTTTGTTCGGCCTCCGTCTCCACCTCGCGGGGCGCCAAAAAGTCCGAAGCCCGCCCGGCATAAAAGTCACAGGCTATGGCCGACTTCCTGACCTCGGCCTCAGCCTCTGTCACCGGCTTTCCCATCTCCCCGACAATGAGTTCAGCAAACTTACGGCTGTGCTCCCTCAACAAGGCTGCAAGCCTGTTCATACGATCGGCCCGATACCCGAAATCACTTTCCCGGTACTTTTTGAAGGCTGTATCGGCACGACCAATGCGAACAGCCAGGTTCATTTCGCTTAGCTGGGGATAATTAACGATACGGGCCGGATCGTAAGGGTTAACGCTTTTAAGTACGGACATAGTCTCGTCATTTAAAGTGCAAACCGCAATTTAGAGGATATGACCGGATAATCAAAACAGCAGGCATCTGCTACAACCAGGGCCGCCCGACATCAGTTCCGCTGAACTGTCATCGGTGAAGAGAACACCCCGGGAAAACAGGAACAGGGAGAAAACAGAAAGGAGGGGCGGGGCGTGAGGGAAATAAGCGAACATTGCCTAACTTTAAAAGCTCTTCAAACAAGAGTTGTCCAGGATGAACAGGCCATAAACGAAACCACAGCTGAGGCCGATTCAGGAAAAGAATGATGAAGGATTTACACGAAAGCTATCTTGAGCAGGCCGTTAGCGAGGCCGCTCTGGGAATGAGGAAGGGAGACGGGGGGCCATTTGGAGCCCTGGTCGTCATCGACGGTAAGATTGCAGGGAAGGGGCACAACACGGTGCTTTCGGATCACGACCCCACAGCCCACGCCGAGGTCAATGCAATAAGGGCAGCCTGCCGCAGCACCGGGCTCCACCACCTGAAGGGTGCGGTCCTCTACACCAATTTTGAACCCTGCCCCATGTGCCTGGCCGCCATGTACTGGGCCGGAATACAATGCTTCTACTATGTCAGTGACCGAAAAACCGCCGCCCGGGCAGGCTTTATGGATGAACACCTCTATTCGGAGCTTTCGCGCGCAGTGGAAGCCAGAGAGCTACAGGCCCACAGGATCGATGTAGCTGCCATGGATGAGTTGCTGAAGGAGTGGGATCAAAAGCCGGATAAAACTTTGTACTGAGTCCTGATGCAACGTTCCGGGCCCAATCTCAGACTAGCATGTGGGATGTTATTTAGAAGTATTTTTATTATTTTTCAGCGATGAAGCCAATCCGGTACCTTGCCTTAGCCCTGCTCCTAAGCCCCTACCTGGGAATGAGTCAGGACTGCACCATTCTGTCCAAGGAAAATGCCATTCTTCCCGATAAGTTGTGCGCGCCTGTAACCGTTACCTGGACAGTGAACTATACCGGTGTAAATGATGCCGGAACAACGGTTGAAATTCACTTCGACTGGGACGATGGCAATTCCCAGACCGAGACCGCTGTGGAGATTGATGCCGGTGCATCGAAATGGCAGGCCATTGCCACCCATACCTACCTTTCCATCAACAATAAATGCAACTACAGACCGGTAGCCACCCTGGTGGTGAATGGCACCATGTGCAGCTCATCGTCCCAGGAACAGATCGTAACAGTCTGGGATACTGATAATGACAACGGGGGCCACGTTAATGCCAGTCCGGACGTATATCCCATCTGCGTTGGAAGCGGTGCCACCATGCATTTCGACGACAATACCCTCTTCAACTGCGTACCCCCCCAGGAAAATGATGTCCCGAACACCGGGACCCGCTGGATTCAGTGGGTTTACGGCACCGCTAACAGCATGTCGGGAACCCCTGTCACCGTGGGTGGCGTAGCCCGGACCTATCCCTACACAGGGCCGGTGATCGAACTGCCCGGACCGGTAACCGGCTCGAATAAGATCAGTGAAACCATCTGGGTCGATGACGACAAACTGGTTGGACAGGAGTTTGAGGTAGAGCTGCGTTACTGGAACTATTGCAACCCCTATCCCGGCCCATATAAATCGGACCGCTCCGTCATCCGGATCGTGGATTTTCCGGATGCCACCATCAATCCAATTGCCCCCCAATGCCACTATGGCCCGTCTGTATTTCTGAGTGCAGCCACTGCGGGGGGGAACTGGAGCGGGCCGGGCATCATCAACGGCTCTACAGGGGAGTTTTTGCCCAGTGCCGCCGGACCGGGCAACCACACCATCACCTACGAGGTCGCTTCCGGAAATGGCTGTACCAGCACCGATACCGAGGTCATCCAGGTTATCCCTTCGCCCGATGGCCGCATCACACCAACTGATCCCTTCTGCCTCAACGACGCCCCCTACGACCTGGAGGCAGCTGCTGACTCCGGCACCTGGTCGGGTTTCGGCATTACCAATACCAGGGAAGGCATTTTTGATCCGGTACTGGCAGGGCTTGGAAGGCATCCGGTTTCCTTCCGGACCGATCCGGATGCGAATGGCTGTTTTGGTGTGGATACCACCTACCTGTATGTGGTCGACCAGCCCTTCGCCGAGATTCTTTCGGAGGACTCGGCCTGGTGCGAAGTCACCAACAACCAAAGCTTCGCCGAGGTCATGATCACGGGAACCGACAGCACAAGTTTCGACCTCGTTTTCGACCGAAACGGAAGCATTGATACGGTTCGTAACCTCCCGGCCGGGCTGGTCAGTGTACCCCTTTACAACCAATCGGGCAGCAATCGCTACATCCTTTTAAAGGTTATCGAACACCATGGCAACAACAGCTGCGAAACCAGCCTGCACGACACCCTTGTCATGGATGTTTACGACTTCCCCGGTATGGAACTGGATCTGAGCGAAAAGCAGGGATGCAGCCCGCTGGAAATTACCCTGACGGCTCCCCCAGGCTACAATAAATACATCTGGAACTTTGGCGATGGCACTACGGATGAAACCAACAGCAACACCCGGGGACATGTCTATTCCTTCAGCTATGAAGACAACATCCTGTCGATCTCGGGCGGGGACACCATCTACGATTTAAGTCGGCACGACACCACCTACATCGTCAGGCTGGTTGTCGAATCCATCCATGGCTGTACGGGCACTGTTTACGATACGCTTACTGTGTATCCGAGCCCCAGGGCTGCTTTTGTGGCCTCACCTCCGGCCCAGTACTTCCCCTCCGACACCGTGAGCATTTACAACTACAGCTCGGTGGGGCCATGGGACTACTTATGGGATTTCGGCGATGGCCAGACCGACACCGAAAGGGATGTCGGCCAGCACATCTACGATTCTTACGGATCATACGACATCAGACTCAGGGTTTCATCACCGCATTGCGCCGACAGCCTGACGCGGGGCATCCAGATCTTCCCTCCGGCTCCCGTGGCCGGATTTCAACCCGATTCCATCGGCTGCCCTCCCCTGGTAATCCATTTCAGGAACAACAGCCAGTATGCCGACACCTATGTCTGGGATTTCGACGACGGCAGCTATTCCTCAGAGCCGAATCCCTCCCACACCTTCTGGGCCAGCAAAGAACACCATGTGAAGCTGGCGGCTTTTGGCCCCAGTGGAAGCGATACCACCGAACAGATTGTCTCGATCTATGAAAAGCCCCAGGCCCTCTTCCAGGCCTACCCTACCGAAGCCAGGAACCTGAAACAATCCTTTAAATTCATCAATAACTCGAACGACGCCAGTTACTATCTCTGGGACTTTGGCGATGGCCATACCACGGCCGAAGAAAGCCCTGAACACATTTATGGGGAGGAAGGGGTGTACACGGTAAGGCTGATTGCATGGAGCGAGAACGACTGCCCGGATACCCTGATTGTCGAGAACCTGATTACTGTCATTGCCGGGGAAGGGAGCGTAGAATTCCCCAATGCTTTTGTATGGAACGGAGAAGGGCCCGATGGTGGATACTGGACCGATGGCTATCCCACCAACCACATTTTCAGACCCGTGGCGGTAAATGTTGTTAAGTTTTCCATGATCATATACAATCGCTGGGGCGAGAAGGTCTTTGAAACCAATGAGCTTTACAAGGGCTGGGACGGCTACCTGGAATCGGGCGAACTGGCCAGCCAGGGGGTCTATGTATACAAAGCCTTTGTAACCTACGTCGATGGTACAGAAGAGGTCTTAACCGGAGACCTGACCTTCCTGAATAAGTTCGATCCCGCTAACTAAACAAACCCTATGAAACTCTACATACCGAAGAACTACCATTCTGTCCTTTCGCTAAAAGAAACAGAACGGGCTATTAAAATGGTAAAGGACTTCTTTGAACAGAACCTGGCTGCAGAACTCAAGCTCAGACGCGTGACCGCCCCGCTTTTTGTAGAACGTGGCACAGGAATAAACGATGATCTGAACGGCATTGAAAGACCGGTCACCTTCCAGGTAAAGGACATGGAAAACACCACGGCCGAGATCGTTCACTCGCTGGCGAAGTGGAAGAGAATGATGCTGGCCGACTATGGAATTGCCGATGGCTACGGTCTCTACACCGACATGAATGCCCTGCGCCCGGACGAGGAACTGGACAACATCCACTCCATTTATGTGGACCAGTGGGACTGGGAAAAAATCATATTGCCCGAACAGCGTAAGCTGGAACAGTTAAAAGCCATCGTAAGACAGATCTACGGGGTCATTAAACGCACCGAGTTTGTGGTCTATGAAAGCCATCCCGACATCCGGCCCATTCTGCCCGAAGAGATTCATTTCATCCATGCCGAAGAGCTCCTCGATCGCTACCCCGGACTCGATCCGCATGAGCGCGAACATGAAATTGCCCGCGAATATGGGGCGGTTTTTATCATCGGGATCGGCGGAGACCTGGGCAAAGGCCAGGCCCACGACGGCCGCGCCCCGGATTATGACGACTGGTCGACCCCCACTCAGAAGGATTTCAAGGGCCTGAACGGAGACATTGTGGTATGGAACCCCATTCTTGAAACCGCTTTCGAGCTTTCCTCCATGGGGATTCGGGTCGACCGCGAAGCCATGCTGCGTCAGCTCAGGCTCCGGGGCCAGGAGGAGCGCAGCAAGCTGCTCTTTCACAAACGGCTGCTCGAAGGAGAGTACCCCGAATCGATCGGTGGAGGCATCGGGCAATCGAGGCTATGTATGTACTTCCTTCGCAAGGCCCACATTGGGGAAGTTCAGGCGAGCCTTTGGCCCGATCGGATGAAACGCGAGTGCAGAGAAGCCGGCATTCTTATCATGTAAGGCCATGTATCTGCTGCTGCTCCTGTTCGTCGCTGTCGTGCTGATCGTTGTCTCGACCAGCCGCTTTCGTATCCATCCCTTCCTGGCCCTGCTCTTTAGCGCCATTTTCTTCGGATTGCTTTCGGGCATGCCCCTGTCGGGCATCGTGGAATCGATTAACAAGGGCTTCGGTTCCACCATCGGATCCATTGGCATCGTTATTATTGCGGGTGTCATCATCGGCACCTTCCTCGAGGAATCGGGCGGTGCCTATGCCATGGCCAAGCACATGCTGAAGATCACCGGGAAAAAACGGGTTAGCCTGACAATGGCCATTGTTGGCTACATCGTTTCCATACCCGTATTCTGCGACTCCGGTTTCGTCATCCTGAGCCCGCTTAACAAGGCCCTCAGCAAAGAGGCCGGGCTCTCCCTTAGCGGCACGGCCGGGGCCCTGGCCCTGGGACTGATGGTAACCCATGTTCTGGTCCCGCCCACGCCCGGACCCATTGCCGCAGCAGGTATCCTGGATGCCGATCTGGGCCTGGTTATCCTGATGGGGCTGATCACCAGCATTCCCGTACTGGCAATTGCCTGGCTCTTTTCTGCGAAAATATCATCCCGGATCTGGCTCGATCCCAATCCGGAGGTAAGCCAGGAAGAGATTAAGCAGCGGCTGAAAGAGGCCCCTTCTGCAGCAAAGTCCTTCATCCCCATTCTGCTGCCCATCCTTCTCATCGTTCTCAAATCGGTATCTGAGTTCCCGACAGCCCCCCTGGGCAGCGGAACCCTCAGGGAAATCCTGGCCTTCACAGGCGAACCGCTTATTGCCCTGCTCATCGGCCTTGTTCTGTCCTTCAGCCTGCCAAAAAAACTCGACCTTGAAATGCTCTCGACCTCGGGATGGGTGGGAAAAGCCATGCAGAATGCAGCCCTCATCATCCTTATTACGGGTGCCGGGGGAGCCTTTGGCATGATGCTCCGAAATTCCGACCTGGCCACGGTACTGGGCGACTCCCTCAGCAGCTGGCGCATCGGCATCATGCTGCCCTTCCTGCTTGCTGCAGCGATTAAAACAGCCCAGGGCTCGTCCACTGTGGCGCTGATCACTACGGCCTCCCTGCTGGCCCCGATGATGCCCGCTTTGGGTTTCGACAGCGATATGGCCCGGGCACTGACAGTTCTCGCCATTGGCGCAGGTGGACTGGTTGTTTCCCATTCCAACGACAGCATGTTCTGGATCGTTACCCAGATGTCGGGAATGGATGTAAGAACCGGCTATCGCATTCACTCTCTGGGCACCCTGGTAAGCGGCTGCAGCGCAGCCCTGCTTATTTGGGGCCTCAGCCTCTTCCTCCTGTAGTTTAAGCCGACACTAACACCATCTGTCATGAAAAAACGAAACACACTCTACCACCTGCTTGGCTTACTGAGCATCATCAGTTCCGCCACCCTGCTCCCGGCCCAGGAACCCGTACAGGCCGGCGACATCCTGCAAGCAAAGTATTGCACCAATCCCATCGTTCATCCAAATGGAGAAGAAGTCATCTACGCTGTCTCCAGCCCCAGAGGAGCGAATGAAGAAGCCGGACCTGCCCGCCTCGTGTGGTTTCGCCAGCACCCGGCCGCCACAACAGCCCTGCCCCTCTTCCCTGAAAACATCAAGGCCGCATCACCTCAGTACAGCCCCGACGGAAAGTACATCGGCTTCCTCCATGCAAAAGAGGGAGAATCCCGGCAGGTTTGGCTCATGCCTCTCCAGGCCGACAATGCCGAAATAAACGGAAAACAGATGATCCGGCTGACCAATGCCGAAGGCGGGGTATCGGCCTTTTGCTTTCAACCGGGCAGCTATGCAATTGCCTACCTTGCGCAGGAAGCTGAAAGCGCAAGAGATCTGGAGCTGAAAAAACGGGGCTACGGTTTTATCTTTTATGAAGAAAACCTCCGGAACAATCAGCTTTACCTGGCCAGTTACAACGGGCAATGGCAAAGGGAAGAAGACCGCAGGCTAAAGCATGAAGGGCATGCCTGGGATCTTTGCTTTAATGCGCAGGGCACACAGATCGCTTTAAGCATTTCGCCAAAAAACCTGATCGATCACCGCTACATGTTCAGGCACATCTACCTCTACGATCTGGCCACAGACAGCCTTCGGAAAGTCTCCGAAAACGAAGGCAAACTGGGCAACTACGCCTTTAGCCCCAACGGGCGCTACCTGGCCTACGCCGCTGCCCTGAACATCAACGACCATCAGGTGAGCCAGGCCTTCGTCTGCGACCTTGAAACAAATGAGGTTCTAAACCTCACCCCTCCCGATTTCAGGGGACATGTGAAGTGGGTCGACTGGGAGGACGACGAGCACCTGCTCTTCCTCTCGGCGGAAGGGGTTTACAGTCGTCTCAGCAGCCGCGGACTCGACAAAACTCCCCGCCAAATCATCCTGGATGGCAAGGCGCTGGGCATAGTCTTCCATGCACCGGCTTCCGCTCCTGCCAAAACCGGCTACTTTTTCAGTGCATCGAGCCCGACCGACCCCTCGAACCTCTACCTCTGGAAGGGCAAGGGCCTGCCTAAACGAATCACCGACCTCAACCCCTCTATAGCCGAAAGGAAGCTGGGCAAACAGGAGGTGATTCACTATAAGGCCCGTGATGGAAAAGAGATCGAGGGCCTGATGATTTACCCGGTAGCTTACAAACGGGGCGAGAGCTATCCCCTGATTGTTTATGTCCACGGCGGCCCCGAATCCCATTACAGCAATGACTGGCTAAGCCGCTACTCCCGGCCCGGTCAATTCATGGCCGGCAAAGGCTACCTGGTTCTTTATCCAAACTATCGTGCCTCAACAGGCTACGGCGTCGACTTTGCCATGGAAGGTTTCGAGGACCCGGCAGGCAAAGAGTTTGACGACCTGGCCGACGGCATTGAATGGGCTATCCGCACCCAGGGAGCCGACCGCAACAGGGTCGGCATGGCCGGCGGTTCCTATGGTGGCTATGCCAGCGCATGGTTTGCCACCTACTATACCAGCTACGTAAAGGCCGTATGTATGTTTGTGGGGATCAGCAATGTTGTCTCCAAGCGAGGCACAACAGACATTGCCTGGGAAGAACTCTATGTTCACAGCGGAAAACTGCTCGAGGACATGTGGCAGCTAAGCCTTGAACGAAGCCCGGTATACTGGGCCCATCAGAGCAAAACGGCTACCCTGATCTATGGCGGAGCTGCAGATACACGGGTCCACCCCTCCCAGAGCATGGAACTCTACCGCCGGATGAAAATGAACCAACACCCGGCCGTTCGCCTGGTACAATACCCGGGCGAGGGCCATGGCAACCGGAAACAGGTTGGGCAGATTGATGTACTGAACCGGCAGGCAGCCTGGTTCGACTGGTATGTCAGAGATGCCAGAGCCCTGGATGGCCCGATGCCCCCTCTCGACATCAGTGACAGCTACGGATTGAATTGGGACAAGGCAGGCAAACAGTGAAATACTTTGAGGCCCAAAGCGGTTTCATCTATCGATTATTATTGCTATATTGAGCTGCGTTATTTTAGCATCTAAACACAGTAACCAATCAAATTCAACGATTATGACAAAAGAAAAAGGTAAAGGTGTGTCCCGCAGGGCATTCCTGGGTACCACTGCTGCTGCTACAGCAGGCTTTACCATTGTTCCCAGCAATGTTGTCAGTGGCATGGGCCATGTGGCCCCCAGTGACAAGCTGAATATTGCCGCCATCGGCATTGGCGGCATGGGTAATTCCAACCTGAAAAATATCGTAGACCAGAACATCGTCGCCCTCTGCGATGTGGACTGGGGCTATGCCGAGCATGTCTTCGATAGGTATCCGAAGGCCAAAAAGTACTGGGACTGGCGCAAGATGTACGACGAAATGGGCAAGGAAATCGATGCCGTTGTCGTAGCCACCGCCGATCACACCCACGCCCTGATCGCTGCTCACGCAATGACACTGGGCAAGCACGCCTATGTACAAAAGCCCCTGACCCACTCGGTATATGAGTCAAGGCTGCTGACGGCCCTGGCCAAAAAACACAAAGTGGCTACCTCCATGGGGAACCAGGGTTCCTCCGACGAGGGTGTGAACCTGGTATGCGAGTGGATCGCAAATAATGAGATTGGGGAGGTTCGCAAGGTTGAGGCCTTTACCGACCGTCCCATCTGGCCCCAGGGCCTGAATACCCCCACCGAAAAGATGAAAGTGCCCAAGACCCTGAACTGGGATCTCTTCACCGGACCGGCAGTCATGAATCCCTACAATAGTATTTACACCCCGTGGAACTGGCGCGGATGGTGGGACTATGGTACGGGCGCCCTGGGCGACATGGCCTGCCACATCCTCCACCCCGTTTTCGTGGGGCTGAATCTGAAGTATCCCACCAAAGTACAGGGAAGCTCAACCCTGCTGCTCGACAAGTGTGCGCCCACTGCACAGATGGTAAGACTCATCTATCCCGAGCGCAGGCCCATGCCAAATGTAAAGATGCCCGAGGTAGAGGTTACCTGGTTCGATGGTGGACTCCAGCCCATGAAGCCCGACTGGTGGCCCGAAGGAAAGAACATGAACGACTCCGGTGGCGGAGTCATCTTCCACGGAAGCAAGGATACCCTGATTTGTGGTTGCTATGGCATCCGTCCCTGGTTGCTGTCGGGTCGTGTGCCTGATGCGCCAAAATTCAGGCGCCGCGTAGAGAACCTGCGTGAAGGTCACGAAATGGACTGGGTACGTGCCTGCAAGGAAAGCCCCGAGAACCGCGTCGAGACGGCTTCTCCTTTCAGCGAGGCAGGACCGTTCAACGAAATGGTTGTAATGGGTGTGAACGCCGTACGTCTGCAGGGCCTGAACAAGGAACTGGAGTGGGATGGCGAGGCCATGGAATTCACAAACATCTGCGACAACGAAGAGCTGCGCATTTGTAAGCGTGATGGTTTCAAAATCCACGACGGACACCCAACCTTCAAAAAGGACTGGACCGAGCCATTCTCCGCAAAGGAATTCGCCAAAGAACTGGTGAAGCACACCCCGCGCGCAGGTGGTTGGGAACTGCCCGATATGCCGGCATAAGTATTTGCCTGAATTCATATCAAAAGGCTGCCTTCGGGCGGCCTTTTTTTGTATCAGCCAAACCAAAAGCAGGTGCAGAGAAGGGCCAAGGATGGGGAAAACGAAAAAGCAGCCGGCCCGGCAAACCGAAAAGAAAGAAGGCTCAAAGGGACTCAGCCGGAGAGAACCGGGCCAAGAAGAGAAAAGAGCGAAGTACAGCAGGGCCAGGTAAAAACGGCCTGCCGGGGCCGGGTGAAAGAAGAAAAAGGCCCGGCAAAAACGGCCGCCCCGTAAGAACAGAGCGGCCGTTTGAAGCATTTGCGGCGCAAGCCCGAAAGGGGGATATTACAAGGCTACCCCCTCCATGGATTTCTCCAGCTCGCGGGCATGGCCCAGGAATTCCTCCAGGTTCATCTCCTTGTAGAAGAGCAAACCGTGGCTGGTCCGAACCCTGGGGCTCTCGTGCTGATAGAAGTAATTCTTTCCAAGAAGGAGCTGTACAGCCTGTAGTTGCTCCACCCAGATACGCTTGGTAAGATCGCTGAATTTCCCATCGTGCTGATAACTCGGGAAAGAAGCTTCAACCTGGCTCAGATAACTGTAGGTAAAGGCACTGTCCATCACTCCCATGGCATTTAAGGAAACCGGTACAATGACATTGGCCTCGGCCGGATGGAAACGATACCAGACATTCCGGTAACCCCAGATCCGGAGATGTGAGAGATCCTCTTCCTCACTCCACATACGCAGTGCTTCGGCAATTACCTGAAGAACCTTGTAGTGCGTGTCGGGCCCACTGCCTTCCGGATCAAAGGCCAGGCTGACAACCGTCGGTTTGATTTCCCTCAGCTGTTCCAGAATGGGCTGGACATCGCGATCGCGATTTGGCTGTTCCGTGAAGATGTCTCCTGTGTAAAAGCCCAGCCTGAGATGGTGAACATTCTTCGTCTGTATGCCGAAGGTAGCCCAGACCAGCTCCTCTTCAAACTCCCTGATACATCCTTTAAGCTTCTGAATATCGGGCTGATTAATCTCCCCGTCATAGCTTTTCTTCAGAATCATAACGATGTTATTGATCTGATCACGCAGGGCTTCCTCGCTTTTAAGCTTGTAGAGCTCGACCATATCCCGCACAATGCGGTGAGAAAGCCCCCGGCGGCGCTCCATCTCGTTGTCCGAAGCCACATTCAGCAGATAGTGGTTCACATCCTTGTCGCGCTTGAACTGATATCCCGACTCAAAGAAATCGGGATAGCGAATCATGGAGATGGAACCCTGGTCCAGAAACTGCCTGGTATCCTCCAGGGCCCCGATAATAAACCTGTTGGTCACAGCCGTAAAGCCGGAAGTCAGTACGGAAAAATAGTTTGCGTTTGACTCGTTCCGCATCAGGCGGTGAATGTGTGGATTAATCCCCAGCAAGATGTCGTCATGATGAGGCCCGGTGTGGTAATAAACCTGGTTTTGTTCCGAGGTCAGGCCGGTATCCAGTTTGGCCAGTGTCGATGAAATGACAGAGGGCACCGTGTCCTCGCTCAGCCCCGGAATCATTTTACAATAGCGGTCGGCCTTCAGATCACTGAGGGTCAGGTGGTGTCCATACTTCTGCAGACGGCCGCAAAGATCAATGACTGCTCTGTCGGTCTTTTCCTGAGTCCACTCCCCTTCCCTGTAATAGGCATCCACAGAGGACTGCAGCCCGGTAGCTGCCCCGGTGGTCAGATACAAACGAGCCCCATTGAGCTTGGCAAGCACACTGGCGGGATAGAGATTCGAGGGCTCATTCTCAAGGGCCTGTTTTACCACGGGGGCCTTGGCTTCCCCTGCAGCAAAAATAAGGGCCACTGCATCGGGGTTATAGGTGATGGTTTCGAGTCCTATGGTAATCACCATCCTGTTGCGGGAGACTTCTATCCCTCCCAGATCGGAAGCTGCAACAGCCTGGGTCTCAAAATTGGTTCCGGTAAGCCGGGTGGTGGAATAATGATCCGATCCCCTCACATTGAAGGCAATGTGCCCGTCGGGGCCAATACCGCCGAGGAAGAATCCAATACCGCCCTTTTCTCTTACTTTCTGCTCGTATTCGCTGCACCAGTCGTCAATGGCAAAGATGGACTGTTGCTGCAGCTTTTCTTCGGCATTTTTGGGTTCTCTGTAACGCAGCGAGAGATCCACAACACTGTCGGGGAAGACCTCAGAAAAATGCTTACCACCGGCAAGCGGAATCTCATCAGAATTGATCAGCAGGGCATTCTTTTCGTCAAGGCCAAAGCCTTTCAGATAGTACTTCTTCACATAGTTGAAAAAACTATTGTGCTGCGAGGAAGAGATCGGATAGAATTCATCGATCTGCACAAAATGCAGGTCCTTCAGACTGGGTTTAGCCAAATCGCCAAGCCCGTATTTTTCGCGCAGGCTTTTCACCTTGGCACTTTCCCAGTTTTCGAGGAGGTAGGTGGTCCACTTGATAAAGTACTCGGGGGTTTTACCAGTAGGCAGGCTGATCACTCCTTTGGGATTGTCGGCCACCCATTCGAGAAAACGAAGGGAAGTCATAAGCCCCATCAGGGGAAAATTGTCTACAACGATGTAGGGAATGTGTGTATTGATTTCCGGGGATCCGGATAGCTTGTAAAAGCTCGACTCAACCTTTGATTTGAATTGCATTAGTGTAGATTTTTATTGTAGGTATGACTAAAAAAAAAGGAGAATTGCAAAGCTATTCAATTTCAACAGCCAAAGCAATGATCAATGATAGTTTTTAAGAGAATTTGAAGCTATTTGTACATGGCCGTCGAAGGAGTGCTGCACAGTCCCGTGAATAAATCGCAAAGCTTGCGGCTCACCTCAGCAAAATAGGCTGCGCCTTTCTCAGCACTGGCACGACGAGGATCACCGATCCCGGTATCGCGACTTACCTCGGTCCATTTCCGTTCGGTCCAGGCCCATGATTCATTCAACTCCTTCACGGCAAATGCTTTTGCCCGGCCATCCCCGGCTTCTTCCAGGGGTTTAACAAGCGAGGGCCATGCGTGGAGCATCAGGCTGGTTTCCATCTCATCGGCGTGGTCCCCCTCGTTCTCGAAGAACGCTTCCCTGTCGACCGACTGAAACCAATTGCAGGTTGCCAGAAAAAGCTGCCGATGGTGGTGACCAAGCTCCCGGATGATCTGCCGGAAATTATTCCCGCCATGTCCGTTAACCACCAACAATTTATCTATGCCGGATACACTCACATCCTCCGCAATATCGTGCAGGATGGCCTGCTGGGTGGAAGGCAGCATATTCATCGTAAAGGGAATACCCTTTTGTCCGGTGTTTACACCAAAGGGTACAGCCGGAAGCACGATGAGCCTCGCACCCGCCTCCCAGGCCATGCGGGCAGCCTCCTCGACCAGGGCCATTGTTTCCAGGGTATCGGTCCCGTAGGGAAGGTGATAATTATGGGCTTCTGTTGCGCCCCAGGGCAAAACGGCCAATTGATAGTCATTCAGTTTAAGCGATGGCCAGTGGCACTCACTGAGGATGTAAGGTCTGCTCATATCTCTGCGTGTTAGTGGTAAAAAAAAGCTCAGATTCCGGGTTCTTAGCCGCTGAAAATCCAAAGTTAGCATGTCGGCCATTTTATGCAAACGAAAAGCTGCCCGGATGCTCATCCAGGGTAAAATGAAAGCTTTCTTAACAAGTATTTAACATTTTTTAACTATTTTTATTGAGTCTAAATACGTGTGAAATTCACTATTTAACGGCTTTACAAGCATTTTTTTTGCTATTTTCAAGCGTTAAAATATGTTAACGCGGAGCTGACAAGCAGGCTGGCGTTGACGTACAGAACCCAAAACTGATTGTTCATTGCTAACTCATAAACTATCAACTATGCGAAAATCTGCGTTTCGGAAAAGTGGCCTGTTATCGCTTCTCCTGTTGGGCTTTGCGTGCAGCATGGCCTTTGCTCAGGAAAGGACGATAACGGGGAATGTGACTTCCGCCGAGGAAGGACCGATTCCCGGTGTCAACGTCGTTGTCCAGGGCACAACAATTGGTGCGGTGACCGACATCGATGGAAACTATTCGATTACGGTTCCCAGTGCCGATGCGATACTCCTCTACTCCTCCATCGGCTATACCAAACAAGCCATTCCCGTTGCCGACCAGAGCGTCATCGACGTAGTGCTGGTAACCGACGTCACCTCACTCGACGAGATCGTGGTCATCGGCTACGGTACCCAGAAAAAGAAAGAGGTGACCAGCGCCATTGCCAATGTGAAGTCCGAGGACTTCAACAAGGGGGCTGTTTCCAACCCCGCCCAGCTGGTGCAGGGGAAAGTGGCCGGCCTGTCCATCACCCGTCCGGGCGGCAACCCCAACCAGGGCTTCACCATGCGTCTTCGCGGGATGAGCACCATTGGGGCCAACACCGAGCCCCTCGTGGTCATTGATGGTGTGGTTGGTGGTTCGCTCAACAACCTCGATCCCAACGATATCGAATCCATAGACGTGCTGAAGGATGGTTCTGCCGCAGCCATTTACGGAACCAGGGGGTCCAGCGGAGTAATCATCGTAAGCACCAAGAAGGGCCGTCGCGGCACTGCCCGGGTAAGCTACAATGGCATGTTGACATCTGAATCTGTAGCCAAGTTCCGCGATGTTATGACGGCCAGTCAGTGGCGTGCCATGTCCAAGGAAACGGGCAGGGGAATCGATTTTGGCGAAAACACCAACTGGTTCGAGGAAACCACCCAGACAGCCCTATCCCAGGTGCACAACCTCTCCCTCTCCGGTGGAAGCGAAAAGACCACCTACATGGCTTCGTTAAACTACCGTGATGGCGATGGTGTGGCAATCAACACCGGCTACAGCCAGCTCAACGGCCGCCTGAACCTGAGCCAGAAAGCCCTGAACGACAAGCTGACCCTGGACCTGAACATCGGAGCCACCCAACGCGAATCGCAGTACGGCTTCGACGAGGCCTTCCGCTATGCCTCCATCTACAACCCCACAGCTCCCGTTCGCAGCGACGATCCCGAATACGAGAAATACGACGGCTACTTTCAGCAGGTTCTGTTCGACTACTACAATCCGGTGGCCATCATGGAGCAGAATATCAATGAAGGCAAGGATCAACGTGTAAATGTGGCCCTGAAGGGGACCTACGAAGTTATCGACGGCCTGAAGGTTTCCGCCCTATATTCAACACAAAACGAGACCTTCCAGAGGGGGAGTTACTATGACAAGAACAGTTACTTCAGGGGCATGGATCGCAATGGACTTGCCAGCAGGGGTTTCGACGAAAGCTCTTTCCAGTTGTTCGAATCCACCGTTAACTACCTGACCGACCTGGGTGCTGCCAGCCTGAATGTGATGGGAGGATACTCCTACCAGCATTTCAACGACGAAGGCTTTGGTACCTCGGCAGGTAACTTCATCACCGATGCCTTCACCTATAACAACCTGGGTGCAGCCGGTGATTATAAACAAGGACGCCCCGACCTGGCCTACAGTTACAGGAACGGATATAAGCTTGCGGCCTTCTTTGGCCGGGTGAACCTGAATGTTTCCGACGCCTGGTTCCTGACTGCAAGTCTGCGTTACGAGGGTTCCAGCCGCTTTGGAGCCGGCAGGAAATGGGGGCTCTTCCCCGCCCTGGCTGGTGGTGTCGACCTGGCCAGGCTTCTGGACATTGCCTCCATGGACAACCTGAAGCTGCGGGCCAGCTACGGAGTAACGGGCCAGTTGCCTGCCAGCAGCTACATCTCCCTGTTGCGCCTTGGCCCCAGAGGCAATTTCTTTTACAATGGTGAATTCATCCCCGGTTACCAGCCTATCAGCAACGCCAACGAGGATCTGGGCTGGGAAAAGAAGGGCGAAATTAACCTCGGTCTGGATTTCTCCCTGATGGCCGGGAAAATCTACGGTTCCTTCGACTTCTACACCAGGACCACCACCGACCTGCTCTTCACCTACGAGGTGCCCTCACCTCCCAACCTCTATACCGACGTTACCCTCAACCTGGGTGAGATTAAAAACAGCGGTCTCGAGCTGAGTCTGAGCATGAAGCTGATCGAATCGGACGACTTCTCCTTCACCACGACCCTAACACCGACCTACTACCTGAAGAACGAACTGGTTTCACTCTCGGGCGAATTCAACGGCGCCGAGCTCAACTATGGTGTTCGCGACCTGGGTGCCATGGGGTCTCCCGGTCAAACCGGCGTTCCCCTGGTTCGTGCCGAGGAAGGCCAGCCCATTGGCCAGCTTTGGGCCCAGACCTTTGTTGAAGTGGACAACGACGGTAACCTGATCCTCGAGGACACCAATACAGACGGTGCGGTGGATGAGCTCGACCGTACCGTTGTCGGAAATGGCCTGCCCAAGGCAGAACTTGGCTGGGGCAACACCTTCCGCTTCAAGAATCTCGACCTGAACCTCTTCTTCAGAGGGGTATTTGGCCACGACCTGATCAATACCTTCCGGGGCTTCTATGAGGTGCCGCAGATGATTGGTTCTTACAACCTGCCTGCCAGTGCAGACAAGATGCGTTCCGAAAACGGAACCCTGATGAACAGCTCCTCGGGCATTCTGTCTTCAAAGCACGTAGAAGATGCCGGTTTCTTTGCCCTCGACAATGCCAGTCTGGGTTACACCTTCGATGTATCGGGCAGTTCGACCTTCAGCAATCTCCGGGTATTCATTGCCGGCAACAACCTCTTTTACATCACCAGGTACTCCGGTGTAGATCCCAGCCCGCGCTACGACGACTATGGAAACGTACTGATCCCCGGTATTGACAGAAGGAATACCTGGTTCAGAACCAGGTCTGTTTCTGTGGGTATTAACCTCGGTTTTTAGCCTTGAAAAGCAGACGTTATGAAAACAACATACAGCATAGACATGAGAAATTCACGAATACTGGTGAAAGCCATCGCCCTTGCAGTTCTCCTCGGGGCTTTTAATCAGAGTTGTACAGATCTGGACGAGGAACTCTACAGTGAGGTTACACCGGACAATTTCTTCAAGACAGAGGAAGAGATCCTCGCCGGACTGGGGGCCGCCTATACCCAGTTTGGAAACTGGGCTTCGGGTGATCCCTTTACCCTTCAGACCATCACCTCCGACGAGGTGGTCGTGCCCACACGAGGACAGGACTGGGACGATGGTGGCGCCTGGAGAAGATGGCACCTACACTCCTGGACCCGTGAGGACGGTGCTCTGAATGGTGGCTGGTCCTTTGGCTTCAGCGGGGTAACCACCTGTAACCGCCTCATCTATCAATTCCAGTTAATGGTTGACAATGGAGCTATGGAACCGGATGTTGCCGAAGCCTATATTGCAGAACTGAGAGCTGTGCGTGGCTTCTTCTACTGGCAGCTGATCGACATGTTCGGAAATGTTCCACTGGTAACCACCTTCATAACTGCCGATGCCTCCCCCCCGACCGTTGACCGTGCCGATGTTTATAACTGGCTCGTTGCCGACCTGGAGGAAGTTGTTCCCCTGCTTCCCAAGGTGGTTGATGCCTCCACCTACGGACGCATGAACTACTATGCCGGAAAGATGCTGCTGGCCAAGCTTTACCTGAACGCAAAGCAGTACTCCGGAAGCGCGAATTACGAGGCCGCTGTTGCCGCCTGTGACGAGATCATTAACAGCGGGATTTACAGTCTGGAATCCAATTACTTTGCCAACTTCGACGTAGAGAACAGCGCCTCCAAGGAGTTCATCTTCACCATTCCTTTCGACGAGGTATATTTCACTGGCTTCAACCTGGCTGCCCGCACCCTGCACTATGCCAGCCAGTACACTTACAACCTGGCTTACCAGCCCTGGAACGGCTTCTGCTCCCTCGAAGAATTCTACAACTCCTACGAGGACGAAGACCTCCGCAAAGGGGATCCGGGCACCCTGGAGGGGCGCGCCGTCAACCGCGGAAACTTCATTGCCGGCTACCAGTACAATGCAGATGGAACGAAGACTTTGGATGGTGGTGTTGAAACCGATGACCCGGACGGTGAGCATCTGAATTTTGGAAGCATCGGGAGTGGTGAACCCCAGATCAACGAACTTGGCCCCAATGCCTTACGCCAGGCCGGTGTTCGGATCGGAAAATGGGAGATCGGAATGAATGGCGAGCCCAACATGAGCAACGACTACTCCATATTCCGCTATGCCGATGTCCTGCTGATGAAAGCGGAGGCCCTCTGGCGCCTGAATTCGGCAGATCCCAATGTACTTCCGTTGGTGAACCAGATCAGGGCGCGTGCCGGTGTTGCCGACCTCACCACGGTGGATGGTCCGGTAAGTTTTGACATGGACGGTGGTGATGTACCGGGTGGTGAACTGCTCAACGAGATTGGCCGCGAGATGTTTGCCGAGAATGGCAAGCGCCAGGCCCTGATCCGCTGGGAGCTCTTCGACGATGTTAACCTCTGGGCCCTGCCCACAGGAAATCCCGGTGACGTTATTGAGACCGGTGAGCATACCTACCTCTTCCCCATTCACAGGGATAAACTGGATGCCAACCCGAACCTGCGGCAAAACCCGGGTTACTCCGAATAACACCCCTAAATGAAAGGAAAGAGGGCCATTCGCGAGGATGGCCCTTTTCTTTTTTGCTTTATATTTGTGCATGCATTTCCCGGAACCTTGTCGCCCTTTCCCGGTGCTGCTTATCCTGCTGACTGTTTCCTGCGCAACCGACCGGGAAGGAATGAAACCCGCAAGCCGCTTCACCCTGATCAAAGCCGAAGAAAGCGGGATAGATTTCATTAACCGGGTGAGCTACACCGAGGCCTACAACACCTATACCTATCGAAATTTCTACAATGGTGCCGGAGTCGGGATTGGCGACTTTAACAGGGATGGGCTTTACGATATCTACTTCTGTGGGAACATTGAGGACAACCGCCTCTATCTGAACGAGGGAGGATTCCAATTCCGCGACATTACGACCGAAGCCGGCGTAGCCTGTGCAGGGGCCTGGTCAACGGGGGTGAGCATTGCCGACGTGAACGGCGACGGATGGCCCGATATCTTTGTGTGCAAATCGGGCATCCCGGATGTGCCCCACCGGAAGAACGAACTCTTTCTCAACAATGGCAACCTCAGCTTCACCGAGTGTGCCGAAGCATGGGGAATTGCTGATCTGGGCCTCTCGACACACGCCTCCTTCTTTGACTACGACCTGGATGGCGACCTGGATCTTTATTTGCTGAACAACTCCTTCGAGTCGGTAAGCGATTTCGACATGCAGGTCGGTGCGCGGGAGCAAAGAGATCCCCTGGGCGCAAACAAGCTTTACCGGAACGAAGGGGACCATTTTGTGGATGCCACCGTGGAAGCGGGCATCTACTCCAGTAAGATCGGCTTTGGCCTTGGGGTAAGCGTAGCCGACATCAACCGGGACGGCTGGCCCGACATCTATGTGTCGAACGATTTCTTTGAGCGCGACTACCTCTATATCAACCAACAGAACGGAAGTTTCCGGGAATGCCTGACCGGGCAAGTGCCCGAAACCAGCCTCGGAGCCATGGGAGCCGATGTAGCCGACATTAACAACGATGCCTTCCCCGACATCTTTGTTACTGAAATGACAGCAGAAGGCAATCGCAGGCTGAAAACCAAGGTCCTCTTTGAGGACTGGGCCCGCTACCAGGACAAGCTGAACAAGGGCTACCACCGGCAGTTTGCCCGCAACGTACTCCAGCTGAACAATGGAAACGGTCAGTTTTCCGAGATTGGTCGTTACAGTGGCGTCTCTTTCACCGACTGGAGCTGGGGGGCCCTGATCATGGACCTGGACAACGACGGATGGAAGGACCTCTTTGTTGCCAACGGCATCTTCAAGGACCTGCTCGACCGGGACTATCTCGAAATGACCTCCGACCCGGCCATTATGCGTGCCCGCATTGCCAGGGAAGAGCAGGCCATTCTGGGGATCATTGATGACATTCCCTCCGAAGCGGTTCCAAACTACGCCTTCCGGAACAACCGCGACCTCAGCTTCAGCAACCAGTCCGCTGCCTGGGGACTGGCCACTCCCTCTTTCTCGAACGGGGCTGCCTATGGCGATCTCGACAATGACGGGGACCTCGACCTGGTGGTCAACAATGTTAACATGCCCCCCTTTCTATACAGGAACGAGACGCAGAAAGAGCCCGGCAGCAACTATCTGACCCTCGCCCTGAGCGGGGAAGGAATGAATAGCGGGGCCATCGGCAGCGCCCTTACCCTTTATGCAGGCGGGGAGCTGCGCTACCAGGAACTCATACCGGCGCGTGGCTTTAAGTCGAGCATGGACCCCAGAATTCATTTTGGCCTGGGAGCAAAAAGCCTGGTCGATTCCCTGATTGTCAACTGGCCCGATGGACGCATAAGCCGGCTCTGCAACCTTGCAGCCAATCAAATCCTGCATCTCGACATTGCAGGGGCCAGCCATCCGCAAGCCGGACAAACTGCCCTGACAGGGCAGAGCCCGGACCTGCATGCAACGCAGGTTTTCAGCAAAGTAAAAGCCCCGCCCGGACTGCTTCATGTAGATATGGAGAACGAATTTGACGATTTCCGCCGCGATGCCCTGCTCTTCCAGATGATCTCGAACGAGGGGCCTCATTGCGCGCAGGCCGATGTGAATGGCGATGGCCTCCGCGATCTCTTCATCTGCGGATCGAAGGACGAAGCCAGCCGCCTTTACATGCAAGAGCCCGGGGGACACTTTCGCCCTGCATCGGAAGCGCTGTTCGCTGCCGATGCCACTGCCGAAGACAGCGACTGTGCCTTCTTCGACGCAGACGGTGACGGCGATAGCGACCTCTATGTCTGCAGTGGCAGCAATGAATTCCCTTCAAGCGCTTCAGCCCTGGCCGACCGGCTCTACATCAACGACGGCCGGGGCAAATTCAGCCGCTCGCCCCTGATCTTTCCCGCCGGACGCTATAGCAGTTCTTCCTGTGTGGCACCGGCCGATTTCGATGGTGACGGCGACATCGACCTCTTCGTTGGCAGCAGGCTTCGGCCCTTTCTCTACGGAGTGCCGGCCCGGGGCTACCTGCTCGAGAACGATGGACGGGGAACCTTTTCAGACGCGACAGCCTCCCGGGCTCCGGAGCTGAAAGAGCCTGGAATGATCACAGACATCAGCTGGTCGGATGTGGACGATGACGGGGACCCCGATTTAGTCCTGGCCGGAGAATGGATGCCCCTTAAGCTCTTCATCAATGAAGCGGGCACGCTCAGGGAGGCCTCCGCCGGGGCAGGCCTTGCGGGAAGCGAAGGCTGGTGGACCTGCATTGAAAGTGCCGATCTGAATGCCGATGGCCTGCCCGATTTTGTAGTGGGCAACCACGGCCTCAACTCCCGTTTCAAGGCCTCCGCCGACAAACCCCTCCTACTCTATGTGAACGACTTCGACCTGAATGGCAGTGTGGAACATATTCTCTGTGGCTATTTCGGGGACAGCATCCACCCCCTGCCCATGAAGGATGACCTGATTCGCCAGATTCCTGCACTCGCTGAAAAGCTTTCCTCCTTTGATGCTTACAAGGACCTGCACATCGAAGACCTCTTTGCCCCGGAGGTTCTGCAGCGCTCTGTGATCCTCCGTGCAAATATGCTCGAAAGCGTGGCCCTGCTCAACCTGGGGGGCGGACGCTTTCGCATACAGGCACTCCCCCGGGAGGCCCAATTCTTCCCGGTATATGCAATTCAGGCAACAGACTTCGACGGAGATGGCCTTTGCGATCTCCTGCTAGGGGGAAATCAATCCCGTGCAAAACCCGAAACCGGCAGCTATTTGGCCGGATATGGCTTATATTTGCAGGGAGAGGGCAATGGCCGTTTCGGCCCGCTTAAGGCCGATCGTTCCGGACTGCTTGTAGAGGGAGAAATAAGAGACTTTCTTATTCTCGAGGTGGGAAAAGACAGCCTGCTGAGTATTATCAGAAACAACGACACGATTCAGTATTACCGTTACTAAACAAAAGAAATGAGAAAACCGATCCCTGTTGTCGCATTGTTCACACTCCTGTTGATCATCAGCTGGTCGTGCGGACCCCGTGCCCGCTACGAAAGAATGCTGAAAAGAGAAAGAGCCAGTGGGATCCGTCACGACTCCCTCTTCATGGGGCTGTACCTGGGCATGCACGAAAAAGATTTTTACGAGGCCTGCTGGGAACTGAACAGACAGGGCCTGGTTAAGCAGAGCACCAACAACCTCGCGGTAGAGTATCTTACCAGGGACGAACTCCGGCACCCGGCCACCATGAATTTCTATCCCGAATTTATTGAAGGGCATATCTCGGGGATGCCTGTACGATTTATCTACAATGGCTGGACCCCCTGGAACAAGGAACTCAGTGCCGAAAAGCTGAGTGAGGACGTCCTTCACTGGTACGAGGGCGTCTACGGCAAGGGCTTTATTGAGGTCGCCCATCCGACCCATGGCAAGGCCTGGACACGCATCGACGGAAACCGGCGCATCACCATTTTCAGAGGCGATGACGCCTATGCCTGGGCCATATTCAGCGATCTAAGCATTGATACCACTGCTGTACTGCCCCCGAAACACGAAATTGACAATGACTAGGACCACAGACCGCATCTGCCTGCCGGCCTTCCTTTTTCTGGCTTCATTCCTGTGGCCTTCCTGCGAGCAAGAAATTGAGAACCGGGAAGCCCCCCTTTTCACCCTCCTGACGGCCGAAGAAACCGGGGCCGGTTTCGTAAACCGTCTGGACTACGACGAGCAGCTGAAAAAGAAATTCAACATCTATACCTACCGGAACTTCTACAATGGTGGTGGCGTGGGCTTGGGCGATGTCAATAACGACGGCCTGATCGACATCTTCCTGACCTCCAACATGAGCAATAATGTGCTGTACCTGAATAAGGGGAATATGCACTTCGAAGACATTTCCGAACACGCAGGGATCGGCGGACATGGCGAGTGGTCGACCGGAGTGAGCCTGGCCGATGTAAACGGGGATGGCTGGACCGACATCTATGTCTGTAATTCGGGCAATGTGGAGGGTGACGAGCGGCACAACGAACTCTACATCAACAACGGCGATTTGAGCTTCACCGAATGTGCAGCCGAATGGGGCATCGACGACAGAGGCTACTCCACCCACGGGGCCTTTTTCGACTATGACAAAGACGGCGACCTTGACCTCTACCTCCTTAACAACTCCTTCAAGGCCATTGGAAGTTTTAAGCAGAGTGATAACCAGCGCTTGGTGCGCGACAGCATTGGAGGTGACAAGCTATTTCGGAACGAGGGTGATCATTTCGAAGATGTAAGTGTCGAAGCCGGAATCTATGCCAGTGTAATTGGGTTTGGGCTCGGTGTTACAGTCGGGGATGTGAACCGGGACCACTGGATGGACATCTATGTATCGAACGATTTTTTCGAACGGGACTACCTCTACCTGAACCAGGGCGACGGCCGCTTTAAGGAAGTCCTCACCGAGGCCATCCGGAGCATTTCGGCAGCCTCGATGGGAGCCGATATGGCCGACCTGAACAACGACCTCTACCCCGAGATCTTCGTAACCGATATGATTCCCGAGCACGATGCCCGCCTGAAAACCAAGACCACCTTCGACTCGTGGAAGAGCTACAGCGACAATGTGAAAAATGGCTATCACCACCAGTTTACCCGCAACATGCTTCACCTGAACAATGGCGACGGCACCTTCAGCGAGATCGGGCGTCTGGCCGGGGTCTATGCCACCGACTGGTCGTGGGGTGCGCTCATCCTGGATATGGACAACGACGGGATGAAGGACATCTTTGTGGCCAATGGGATCTACCAGGACCTGACCGACCAGGACTACATCCAGTATTTCTCAAACAGAGATATGGTTATGTCGATTATCAAGGGAAACAGCGTGGACTATAAAACCCTGATTGACGCCATCCCCTCGGTGAAAATACCCAGCTATGCCTTTAAGAACATGGGCAATTACCACTTCGAAAACAGGGCAGAAGAGTGGGGCATGTCGGAACCCAGCCATTCCAACGGCTCGGCCTACGGGGATCTCGACAACGATGGTGACCTCGACCTGGTAGTGAACAACGTAAACATGCCCATGTTCATCTACCGGAACGAAAGCGACAGCCAACGGCCCGACAACCACTTCATTAAGGTGGTTTTAGAGGGAGAGAAAGGCAATACCGATGCCATTGGTGCCAAGCTAACAGCCCTGCACCAGGGCCGCAGCATCTGCCTCGAACAGATGCCCGTCAGGGGATTCAAATCGACTGTCGATCCCCGGCCCAACCTGGGACTCGGTCGTATCGAACGGGTCGATACCCTGCTGGTGGAATGGCCCGACGAGCGCATCAGCCTGCTCACCGGCCTTGAGACAGACACCATCCTGCATCTGAAGCAATCCGATGCATGGCTGCCGGAAAGCCCACTTATAGCCAGACCTTCGGAAAAGGCCATACTGCAAAAGGTGGCCGCCGAAAAGAGCCTGGACTTTACCCATCGGGAGAACGATTTTGTGGATTTCAACCGCGACAAGCTCATCTACCACATGATGTCGACTGAGGGCCCCCGGATGTGCAAGGCCGACGTAAACGGAGATGGCCTCGAAGATGTCTTCATTGGTGGGGCAAAGGACCAGGCCGGCACACTCATGCTACAGCATCGCAATGGCAGCTTCGCTCCCACCCAGGAAAGCCTGTTTGCAGCCGATGCCATATCTGAAGACACCGACTGCGCCTTTTTCGATGCCGATGCCGATGGCGATCCCGACCTCTACGTAGCCTCGGGCGGAAACGAATTCCCCTCAAGCGCCACACCCCTTTTCGACCGTCTCTATCTGAACGATAGAAAAGGCCGGTTCAGAAAATCACCCCAAATCCTTCCGAACGGGCGCTTCGAAAGCACAGCCTGTGTAAGGCCCTGCGACTATGACAGCGACGGGTTCACAGAACTCTTTGTAGGCCTCCGCTTCCGCCCCTTTCTCTATGGCGTGCCCACAAACGGCTACCTCCTGGAAAACGATGGCTCGGGCCGGCTGCAAAATGTAAGCGATAAACAGGCCCCCGAACTCCGCGAGATGGGAATGTTCAGGGATATGCGCTGGGCCGATGTGGACGGCGACGGGGACCAAGACATGATTCTTGTGGGCGACTGGATGCCCATCAGGATATTGCTCAACGAGCAGGGGAACTTCAGGGAAAAAGAAGATGCCTTCGGCGGACTCGCCGTGGACGGCTGGTGGAACAGCCTGGTGGTGGCCGACTTCGATATGGACGGAGACCTCGACTTTGTGGCAGGGAACCACGGACGCAATTCGCGCTTCCATGCCACTGCCAACAGGCCGGTGCACATGTACGTAAACGATTTCGACCGGAACGGCTCTGTCGAACAGGTGCTTTGCCTGCACGAGGGTGATTCGGCCTATCCCCTGGCCCTGAAACACGATCTGCTGGCCCAGATTCCGAGGCTCGATGCCAAATATCCGAGCTATGAACTGTACAAGGAACAGACCATCCATGACATCTTCGACGAGGAGCAGCTCCGCGCGGCCCTCCACCTTACGGCCTCCGAGCTCGAAAGCTGCCTCTTCCTGAACGACGGACAGGGAAATTTCAGCCTGAAACGCCTGCCGGTTGAATTGCAGTTTTCCCCGGTCATGGCCCTCTGCAGCGAGGACTTCAACGGGGACGGCAATCCCGATCTGCTTGCGGCCGGGAACCTCTATCACTGCAAACCCGAGGTCGGACGCTACGATGCCTCCTATGGCCATCTGTTGCTTGGCGATGGCAAAGGAGCTTTCAGGGTCCTGAACAGCCAACAATCGGGCCTAATGCTCGAAGGCGAAATCAGGGACATTGTGGTCATTGAAAGGCCCGACGGAAAACTGTACCTGTTCAGCAGCAGCAACGGCCCCGTACAGGTTTACAAACAGGATCAATAAAAAGAAGATGAAAGGCCTGTTGCCGATCCTGTCCCTGCTCATCCTCCTCTCCTGTTCCCGTGAGAACGAGCCGGCGACCCTGCTAAGGAGCCTTTCTCCAACCGAAAGTGGTGTTACTTTCGTGAATGAACTCACCGAAAGTGAAGCCTTTAACATGATTGAGTACCTCTACTTCAACAATGGTGGAGGGGTGGCCGCCGGCGACATCAACAACGACGGGCTGGTCGATCTCTACTTCAGTGGAAACCAATGCAGCAACCGGCTCTATCTGAATAAGGGTGGTTTGCGTTTTGAGGACATTACTGAACAGGCAGGTGTAGGGGGAAGGGGCGACTGGAGCACAGGGGTAAGCATGGCCGACGTAAACGGCGACGGGCTGCTGGACATCTATCAGTGCAATGTGGGAGGCTACAAAGGCCTGGAAGGCAGGAATGAGCTCTTTATCAACCGGGGCAATTTTCAATTCACAGAAGAGGCTGCACGCTACGGACTCGATTTTGAAGGCTTCTCGACCCAGGCAGCCTTTCTCGACTACGACGGGGATGGAGACCTCGACCTCTACCTTCTGAACCATGCAGTGCACAGCTCCCGCTCCTATGGCAGTGCAGAGCTCCGCTATGAACAGGACCCCAGGGCAGGCGACCGGCTGTACCGTAACGAACAAAAGGAAGTAAGGGATAAGGCGGGTGAAGCGCCCAAACCGCTGTTTCGGGATGTCACTGCCGAAGCAGGCATCCTAAGCTCCCAGATTGGCTACGGGCTGGGAGTCGGCTGTGGGGACCTGAACAACGATGGCTGGCCCGATATCTACATCTCAAACGACTTCCACGAACAGGACTACCTCTATATCAACAACGGAGACGGCAGCTTCCGCGAAGAACTGAGAAGCAGGATCAGGGCCACCAGCCGCTCTTCCATGGGAAACGATATTGCCGATATCAACAACGACGGTTGGCCCGACATCATGGTCCTCGACATGCTGCCCGATGAAGAAAGCATCCTGAAGCGCTCGGGTGGCGAAGACGAACGCGAACTCTTCGAGCTAAAGCGAAAACTGGGCTATGGCCCGCAATTTGTGCGAAACACCCTGCAGCTGAACCGGGGTGGAGGGCAATTCAGCGAGATTGGCCGTTTTGCGGGGATCGCGGCCACCGACTGGAGCTGGTCGCCCCTGCTCTGCGACCTCGACAATGACGGATGGAAGGACCTCTACATTACCAATGGCATCTACCGCAGGGCCAATGATCTGGACTACATTCGCTTCCTCACCGGGGGGAACCGCTACTTCCCCGATAAAGACAACAGCTCCCTCAGCAACCGTGAGCTCTACGAAAAAATGCCTTTGCAGGCCGATATTAATCACGCCTTCCGAAATAACAGAGAGCTCGGCTTTACCCCGGTTTCGGCCGAATGGGGCATGGTAGAGGAAAACTATTCCAATGGCTCTGCCTGTGCCGACCTGGATAACGATGGCGACCTGGAACTGGTCGTAAACAATATCAATGCTGTGGCCTGCATCTACAAAAATCAGTCCAGAGAATCGGATTCCACAAGCTACCTCCAGATAGAACTAAGTGCATCGGGAAGAAACAGCCACGGGGTCGGTGCGCGGGTCAGCCTCTGGGCCGGCGGAATGCTGCAAATGGCTGAAATCTGGCCCACCCGGGGCTTTATCTCGGCCTCGGCCCCTGTTTTACACTTTGGCCTCGACACCCTCAGCCAGGTCGATTCCATCCATATTCGCTGGCCCGATGGGCATCTGCAAAAGCACTATAGAATCGAGGTAAACCAGCGACTAAGCCTGCGACAGGATGCAAATGACCCGGGCCGGGAAGCCTCTGATGCTGAACAGGAAGCCTCTGGTGCTGAACAGGAAGCCCGGCTTACCCACACACCCGGGATGGAATACAGGATCGATTTCAAACACCGTGAAGACGCCTGGTCGGACCTCGACCGCGAAGCCCTGATTCCGCATGAGCTCTCGGCAGAAGGGCCGGCACTGGCCGTTGCCGATGTAAATGGCGACGGCCTGGAGGACCTCTTCGTAGGGGGTGCATGTGACCAGGCAGCCCGGTTTTATCTGCAGCAGGCCAAAGGAAGATTCAGCTCCTTTACCCCGGAGCAACTGCAACGCGACCGCTATACCGAAGATGTGGATGCCGCCTTCTTCGATGCAGATGGCGATGGCGATATGGACCTCTACATCGTAAGGGGCGGCAATGAGGCCCTCAGCGGGAATCCCCTGCTGGGCGACCGGCTCTTGATCAATGACGGGAAGGGTAAATTTGAACTCCCGGAGAAGGGAGCACTTCCCCTGCTTACAGCCAATGGTTCCTGTGTGCGGCCGGCCGACTTCGACGGCGATGGGGATATGGACCTCTTTGTCGGAAGCCGATCCATCCCGGGTGCCTATGGCCTCAGACCGGAGCAATTCCTGCTCGAGAACAACGGGGATGGCCACTTTAATCCCCTGCCGGCCGAGGCTATGGGCGAATTAAGCAAGGCAGGCATGCTCACAGATGCCTGTTGGGCCGATCTCATCGGTGACAAAACGCCCGAACTCATTGTTGCAGGGGAATGGATGCCGGTTTCGGTCTACAGATGGGAAGCAGGAAGCTTTAAAAGGGTTGCTGCTTCGGGCCTGCAGCAATATCCGGGTATGTGGTTCAGTCTGCTGGCCGAAGACCTTGATGGAGACGGTGACAATGATATTCTGGCAGGCAATCTGGGCCTGAACAGCCTCCTCAGGGCCAGCCAGGAAGCAGCACTGGAGCTCTATGTAAACGATTTCAACCACGATGGCCGACCGGAGCCCATTCTTGCAAAACACATACAAGGGCTGGCCTACCCTGTCGCCACCCTGGACGAACTGCTGATTCAGCTGCCCGGACTTGCCGAAGGCTACTCCAGCTACAAAGCCTTTGCAGGCCAAAGCCTGGAACAGATCTTCGGCAAAGAAGCCCTGGGCCGTTCGGTGCACTACGAGATCAGAGAACTGGCTTCCTGCATCTTTCTAAACGAAGGCAGGGGGCTGTTCAAAAGAATACAACTACCGGCCAGCCTCCAGTTTTCACCAATCCGGGCCATGGCATCACTAACTGCCCCCGGAGTGCAGCCGGGCAGCAAAAAATGCCGGGCCGATTTCATCATGGCCGGAAACATGCCACAGGTGCGCCCGGCACTCGGATCTTATGATGCGGGTTTTCCACAGATTATCAACATTTCGGCAGATAAGGACGGGCTGAAATTCAGGGTTCGGGATGCCGGTTTTAGCGATTTGTATGACATCCGTCGTATTATCTTAGTGCATATCAATGGAATACCCTGTCTGTGCTTTGCCGAAAATGATGGAGGAGTCACTTTTCGAAGTGTTAGAAACGAGTAACCATGCAGCCTTCAAGGCTATTTAGACTAATTCTATATTATAGTTTTCCTCGGGGAATCTATGAGATTTCAGTTATCATTGTGGTGAATTGGTGGCCCACCATCCATCTTTTCGCCAAAACAGAAAGGAATTAAAACGACTGCGCTTATATGCGTCTATACTTATACAATCGCTACTTCCAATTGGCAAATTGTCAAAATCTTAGTTATAAATTCTCATTACTAATCCAAAACTACTTTGATTATGCGTAAATCTACCATGTGGAAGAGTGGCATATTGTCGCTTATCCTCTTTGGCCTCGCAATCTGCGGAGCCTACGCTCAGGAAAGAACAGTGACCGGTACGGTTACTTCTGAGGACCAGGGTGCGCTTCCCGGTGTAAACATTGTCGTACAGGGAACGACCCGGGGTGCAGTCACCGACGTGAACGGTGCTTACAGCATTTCGGTTCCCGGAGACAATGCCGTCCTCCTCTTTTCTTTCATCGGCTATGCCACCGAATCTGTTCCGGTTGGCGATCGTTCCGTTGTGGACGTAACCCTCTCCGAAGACGTAACCTCCCTGGAGGAAATCGTCGTAACAGCTTATGCCACACAGAAAAAGAAGGACCTGACCGGTTCGGTAAGTGTGATCAACTCCGAGGAGTTGAGCCAGATGCCCCAGACCAACGTGACCCAGGCCATGCAGGGACGCGTTGCCGGTGTTCAGGTAACCCAGGACTCCCGCCCCGGGCAATCCGGTAAGGTCAGGATCCGCGGGATCAGCTCCTTCGAGAATAACAATCCGATGTACATTGTGGATGGTGTGCCAACAACAGACATCAATACCCTGAATGCAGAGGACATCGAGAGCATGTCCGTGCTGAAGGACGCCGGAGCGGCTTCCATCTACGGTTCACGTGCTTCGAATGGTGTAATCGTCATTACCACCAAGAAAGGCTCAGAAGGCATGCATGTAAACTACAATATGTACCTGGGTACCCAACGTCCCGGCTCCGGCCCCGACAACCTGCTGAACTCGCAGGAATATGCCGACCTGACCTGGCTGGTGTATAAAAACGATGGTACTACTACAGAACACCCGCTTTACGGTGACCCCGCCGGAGATCCGACGCTTCCTTCCTGGGCTGCCGACACCAAGTGGTATGACGAAGTGTTCAGGAACGCCTTCTTACAAAACCACGACCTGTCGATGTCCGGCGGCACCAAGAACGCCAAGTTCTATGGCAGCCTCGGTTTCATGGACCAGGACGGTGTGGTTCTCCACAACTGGTACCAGCGTTTCAGTGCCCGCTTCAATTCCGAGTTCACCATTAAGGACCGGGTTACCATCGGTGAAAACATCAGCGTGGTTCACCGCTCCGACAATGGAATCGACGCCAACGGTTCCGAGGGGACAGCCCTGATGATGGGGGTGTACAGGGCCCAGCCCATTATTCCCGTGATCTGGAACAGTGGCTCTTTCAAAGGCCTCTCCTCCCACACCTTCGAAAATGGTGACTGGGGTGGAACAGGTATTGCCCCACAACTTGGTAACGGCGGCAACTATGTGGCCGACCGTACCCGAAACAAGGATGACAAGTGGCAGGACCTCCGCATCCTCGGGAATGTCTTCGCCAACGTAAAGCTCCTCGAGGGACTCAGTTTCAGGACCACCTTTGGCGGATCATTCAGTAACTACTATGGAACCAACTGGTCAAGTTCCACCTACGAGTCGGCCGAAAACAAGTCTACCGCTACCTATCAGGAATATGGCGGTTTCTTTGGCGAATGGACCTGGACCAATACCCTGACATTGAACAGGCAATTTGGCGACCACAGCGTTTTGCTGGTAGGCGGATATGAGGCCGGGAAATATGACCTGCACAGATCTGTAACTGCAACCGGTGCCGGCTATTTCTCCAGTGCCTTCTCCTTCAGGACCGTGGATACAGCCTCCAAACTTCAGGCAGGAGGATCGGAATTCAAAACCCCCAGAACCCTGGTATCCCAGTTCCTCCGGGGCGACTACAACTTTCGCAACAAGTACTATTTGAGTGGAACGATTCGCCGTGATGGTTCCTCGGTATTTGGTGCCGAGACCCGCTACGGGGTCTTCCCCTCGGTTTCGGCCGGATGGCGGATCAGTGAGGAATCCTTCCTGGCAAATGCCGCCTTCCTCTCCGACCTGAAACTCCGTGGTGGCTACGGAACCATGGGGAACCAGATGTCTGTAAGTACCTCTAACCAGTTCTTCCTCTATGGAGGTGGCGCCGGCTCGGCCTTCTACGACATCAATGGTACAACCAACTCCTCGCAGCAGGGGTTCCGTCCAACCCGAATTGGCAACCCCGATGCCAAGTGGGAGTCTGCCGTGACCGCTAACGTGGGTTTTGATGCAGTGCTCTTCGACCGTAAGTTCGAACTATCATTTGAATGGTACACCCGGGAGAACGTCGACCTGCTCTATGATCCCGAATTGCCCGGTACTGCAGGTGCTGCTGAACAACCCTATGTAAACGTAGGTCACATGCGCAACCAGGGTTTTGACCTTCAGTTGCTCTATCGCCAGATCTGGGGCGACTTCAGCCTGGAGGCAAATGCAACCTTTATGACCGTGAAAAACGAGATCGTGGCAATTGCTGAAGGTGTAGACTACTGGTTTGGTGGTTCATCGCGTATTGGGTCCTTCAACCGGAACGAGGTTGGCCACCCCATGGCGCAATTCTATGGCTATGAGGTTGCCGGATTGTTTCAGGAAGAAGATCTGGTCTATGATGCTGAAAATAAAAAGTACCTTCCTTCGAATGATGCCGTTGCTGTTCAGGATGGACAGGAACCCGGATTCTTCAAGTATGTTGACCAGGATGGTGATGGTGAAATTGATGACAATGACCGCACCTATATAGGCTCACCGCTGCCCGATTTCACCTACGGCCTGAACCTTGTACTCGGCTACAAAGGCTTCGATCTCACCGCCTTCTTCTACGGTTCCCAGGGAGCCGATGCCTTCAACTACATGCATCCTTCCTGAGGCTGAAGAACCTGCAGATTGGCTACACCTTCGACCGCCATGTACTGGGGAACGTTTTCTCAAATGCCAGGGTCTATGTACAGGGTACCAACCTGTTCACCATTACCAAGTACAGTGGAATGGATCCGGAACTGACTTCCTTTAACGATGACTTTATCAATGTTGACGAAGGAAACCTTCCGACAGTTAGGCAGTTCTTGGTGGGTGTAAGCCTTGGATTCTAGTAACACATACAAACGTCTATAAACGATATGAAAAGGAAAAAGTATTTATCAATCATAGCAGTCATTACAGGGCTTGTATTGCTCAACAGCTGTAATGAAAGCTTCCTGGAGATTACTCCAAACGGGGCACTCGATAAAACGGTGCTTGCGACCTACGAAGGCGTAGATGGCATGCTGATTTCTGCATACTCAATGATCGATGGCCTTGCCGAAAATGTTGGCGGATGGAATTCTGCTTCATCCGGCTGGGTTTACGGATCGATCCGCGGTATGGAAGCCAACAAGGGAACGGATGCCGGCGACCAGCCCGACATCAACCCCATCCAGAACTATACCGAGACCGCTACCAACCCTTACCTGAATGCCAAATGGCGGGCCTGTTACGAAGGGGTATCCCGTGCAAACGAAACCATCCTTACAGCCAACCTTGCCCTTGAAAAGGGAACCATTACTGCCGAGGAGCATGAAAGCTTTGTAAATCAGGCCAGGGCCCTGCGTGGAATCTATCATTTCTGGGCCTGGAAGCTCTGGTCCAAGGAGGACGGAAGCGGCATCCCCTATGTGGATGAAAACACCGACGTTAAGACCGTAACCAACACAACTGACGTACGTGCCAACATCCTCGCCGACCTTGAAGCCGGTACCAAGCTGGAAAAGGACATGGGACAGATTGGCCGGGTCAACAAAACGGTTATGCAGGTCTTCTATGCAAAGGGACTCATGCAAATGATGAACGACTATGCCGCAGCGCTTACCCAGCTCACAGCTGCCGAAAACGGAACAAACCCCATTGGTGATGAGATTGGACTGATGGACAATTATGGTGAAATCTTCAACGCCGAAAACCGGAACGACAAGGAAGCCGTTTACACCGTACAGTACTCGGTAAACGACAACTCCGGTGGCTGGAACGCCGGGCGTGGCGAGGTCCTGAACTTCCCCTACAAGTCCGGTGGCTCTCCGGGTGGTTGCTGTGGCTTCTTCAACCCCACCCAGGACTTTGTAAACTCCTTCCGGACCAATGCCGACGGGCTGCCCTTCCTGGACAACAGCTACAACGACGTGAAGGTCACCAACGACCAGGGGCTTAAGCCCATCAAACCATGGGAAGCTGATAAAAAGTACTTTGCCGGCGACTATGTTACGGTAGCTGATCCGGCTGATCCCTACAGGGCCACAAGGCACTATATCGTCCTTGCTGACAGTACCATTGGGGATGATCCCCTGAGCAGTCCGGCAGTCTGGGACCTTGATTTTACCTATATTGAGTATGCCGGAAACCTTGATCCCCGTCTCGATTGGTCCGCAGGCCGTCGAGGTCTTCCTTACTGGGACTGGGGCCTGCATACCGGTTTGGACTGGATTCGTGACCAGTCTTACTCCGGCCCCTACAGCCCAAAGAAGCAGGTTTATAAGCAATCCCAGGAGGGTACCCTTACCGAGGTGGGCAGCTGGACTTCCGGCTACACCGCTAACGGCTACAGGATGATCCGCTATGCCGACCTCCTGCTGCTGAAAGCCGAGTGTGAAGCCATGACTGGCAGCGATGACCTTGGTTTTGGTGAAGTGAACCGTATCCGTGCACGTGCCGCCAATACGGCCGGCTTCGTTTACGAAGACGATGGCACCACACCGGCTGCCAACTATGTCATTGCGGAGTACCCAACGCCCTGGGGCTCTCAGGACGAGGCCATGACCGCCATCAAGTTCGAGCGTAAGCTTGAGCTTGGACAGGAAGGCCACCGCTACTACGACCTCCAACGCTGGGGAGATGTTGTGACCGAACTGCAGCGGATCATGGACTACGAAAGTACCATGGAATGGGGACCAAATCTCTATTCCAATACGACCATTGGTCCGGAAGATGTAAACTTCCCGGTTCCTCAGCGTCAAATCGACATCACCCAGGGTGCTATCGTTCAGAACAGATAGCAGGGCTGATGATCTCTATAAAAAGGGTGTCTCGCATGAGACACCCTTTTTTGCTTATCTTTGTATAGACCAGTTAAGAATCACACCAGATTTCGGCGAAATAGTGTTACGATGAGCGTTTTAAGTATGCAATTGTGCCAAATGCGATAAGACTATTCGATGTTTTCAGAGTTCATGCCCTTCCAGTTCATGTAGTTATCGATAAGTCGGGGAATGTGTTCTTTACGTTCAAAGGAACCGATGAAGCTATTTACGACATCCTTGCTGATCATCTTAATAAAATTCTATAGTAATTACTCAACGCTAATGAAGCTCAGTTATATGGCTGAAGGAAAATGGTAAAATGCACAGAGGAGTAGTGTCATTGCTATATAACGCATTGGATTTAGGATTTAATATGCTATTTTTAGCATTTAATATTGTTTCTAATGCTATATAAATCATTGTAATGACATATTGGGATAGAAAATTGCTTCGTGAACAGCTTGATAAAAAGCTTGAAGCACTTAAAATATGGCGTGATTCCGGGGCTTCGGAAATTGGATGGGTGAAAGCAATCAGGAAGGCTTTAGGAATGTCCACAGCGGATATGGCGCATCAAGTAGGGATTGACCAGTCGCGGATTTCTCGGATTGAAAATGCCGAGATGGCCGGAAATGTTAAGCTATCGACAATGAAAAAAATTGCTGAAGGGATGGATATGGACTTTGTTTATGGTTTTGTTCCACGCACTTCTTTGGAAGACATGGTTAGGCAACAAGCCAAAAAGATTGCATTTGAACGAATTAGTCGGATTCATCATACCATGAGCCTTGAAATGCAAGAAGTGACTCCCGAGGAGCAAGAGACAGCTTTAAAAGACATGCTAGACCAGATTTTGATAAACAGCCCGAAAGACTTCTGGAAACAATGAAGCAAAGCGATCTCCCCCCCGGTGCAACCCCGCTTGACCCCGATGAAATGGAAGGGATCAAGATAAAGACCATTACAACCCGTGCTGAGCTCAATCGTTGGGAACAACAAAACATTGTAAAAGCTGTAGCCTGGCTTTCAACTCGGAAGAATAAAAAGGAAATTCTCAATGAGGGTTTCGTGAAGACTCTTCATTTTAAAATGATGAATGAGGTTTGGGAGTGGGCTGGAACCTTTCGAAGAACGAACAAGAATATTGGTATTGATAAGCTTAAAATCGCTATTGAGCTTCGCAAACTATTGGATGCTACAAAATTTCAAATTAAGGAAAAGACGTTTTTCGAGGATGAAATTGCGGTTCGGTTTCATCATCGATTAGTTCAGATCCATTGCTTTCCCAATGGCAATGGACGGCACTCACGTTTAATTACCGACACTTTGTTGGAAGATGTATTGGGAAAAACCCGGTTTTCTTGGGGAAGCAGTGACCTGACAAATGCAGGGAATGCAAGGAATGAATATATAAAGGCTCTGAGATCTGCTGATAAAGGTGATTTGGAACCTTTGAAGAGTTTTGTAAGAAAGTAAAAATGGAACGAAAGCTGCAAGCGGGCTTCGGGCTGAAAGATTTGACAGCGGGGCTTTCAAGACAGCTGCATTTTTCGTTTCTTTGAGCCTCGATCAAGCTGTCTATCTGATGAACCGAATCATACGTTTTCTGCCCCTTGCCACGGTCTTGCTGGGCATCCTGGGATGCAGTGAAAAAACCCGTTTCACCTTGCTGGATTCTTCCCAAACAGGGATTGACTTTGTAAATGAAGTGATTGAAACAGACAGCCTGCATGTGCTCAATTTCGAATACATTTATAACGGAGCCGGAGTAGGTGTCGCCGATCTCAACCATGATGGATTACAGGACCTCATTTTTACGGCCAACCAGGTTGCACCCAAGGTCTATCTGAACGAAGGCGACTTCCGCTTCAGGGAGGTGACAGACTGGTTCGAGGGCATAGCCAACGGACAGTGGTACAGCGGCATGAGCTTTCTGGACCTGAACCAGGATGGATGGATGGATGTTTACCTGACCTGCACCGCCGACAGCAGGGCTGAGATGCGCAGGAACCGCATGTACATCAATCAGGGACCCGACGAAAACGGCGACTTCCGATTTGTCGATGAGGCAGAAGCCTATGGCATCGCAGACGACAGTTATTCTGTGCATGCAGCCTTTCTCGACTATGACATGGACGGGGATCTGGATCTCTACCTGCTGAATAATTTCGTAACCGAACGGCTGTCGGCCTCCTACAGGGAAAAGATCCTCGATGGCAGCGCGGTCAGCAACGATGACTTCTACCGGAACAACGGCGATGGCACCTTCAGCAATGTAACCCTGGAGGCCGGTATCGTTTACGAAGGCTTTGGCCTGGGCATTGCAGTGGGAGATGTGAACAAGGACGGCTGGCCCGATGTATACATTTCCAACGACTACATTTCCAACGACCTGCTATACATCAACCAGCACGATGGCACCTTCAAGAATGAGATTGCCCGCTACCTGTCCTACCAAACCAAGTCTTCGATGGGCGATGACATGGCCGACATCAACAATGATGGCTGGCCCGATATCTATACCCTCGACATGCTGCCCGAGTTTTACAGCAAGAAAAAGCAGACCATCAACGGCTTTGGCTATATCTACTACATCAACGATGAAAAATATGGTTATGAGCACCAGTACCTGCGCAATATGATGCACATCCACGGGGGCATGGTCAATGGCGAGATGATTCCCTACCGGGAAACCGGACAGATCATGGGCATCTATGCCTCTGAATGGAGCTGGTCCCCTTTATTTGCAGACTACGACAACGACGGCGACAAAGACCTGTCCATAGCCAATGGCTATCCGCGCGATATGACCGACAAGGACTGGACAAAGATGAAAGCGGAATTATATGGCCAATTCCTGGACGAGAAGCAGGTGATTGATGCGACTCCGGCCTCGAAGATGCACAACTACTTCTTCGAAAACGAAGGAAATTACCATTTCAGCGATCGTTCGGCTGAGTGGTTCGGACTCAGGGAGTCCTATTCCTACGGAGCTGCTTTTGCCGATCTCGACCTGGATGGAGACCTGGATTATATTACAAACAACACCAATGATCAGGCCTTTATCTTCAGAAACAATTCCGTGGAAAGGGATCCGGAAAACAGCCACTACCTGCGTATAAAACTAAAGGGCAGCGAGAAAAACTCGGTGGCCTATGGGGCCAAGATCGACCTCTGGGCAGGAGGCCTTCACCAGTTCCAGGAGCACTTCCTCTCCCGCGGGTATATCTCTTCCATGGAGCCCGTGCCCCACTTCGGCCTGGGTGCCTGTCAAACAGTCGATTCGCTCCGCGTGATATGGCCGGGTTCGAACAAGGTCAGCTGGCTCAGAAACATAGAGGCCGACCAGGTGCTGGAACTGAGCGAAGCTGAGGCCGGAGCTCCTGAACAGCAAAGCCCGCGCCCGGCCAAAACCCTGTTCGAAAAAACAAAAAGCCAATTCGCCTACAAGCATACCCAACAAGACTTTATCGATTTCTTCTACGATCAGAACATCCTTCCTCACAAGTTTTCCATGATGGGGCCGACCATGGCCCTGGGCGATCTGGATGGTGACGGACGGGATGATATCCTGGTGGGTTCTACAAACGACACCCCCACCCGGGTCTTCCTGGGTAGTGAGACAGGCTTTGAGGAAGCTGAAATCCGGGGATTGAGTGACAAAGCCAATGAGTTCCCGGAAAAGGATATAGCCATTGTCGACATTGACGGGGACGGGGACCAGGACGTTGTAATTCTGGCCGGAGGCTATGAGATCCCACAGGAATCGGCATTCAGGCATTTTCTATACATCAATGAAGGGGAGTATTTCAACCAGAAGGCTCTGCCTGTTTTGCCTTTCAGCGGATCCGTTGTAAGGCCTTTCGACTACGACCATGATGGCGACATGGATCTCTTCCTCGGTGCCCGGATCAAAATGAATATGTACCCTTTTGCAGCAGAATCATGGTTGCTGACCAATGAAGACGGACAATTCACGCTTGAAGGGGCCAAGTCTTTCAATCCGGGAATGGTCACCGATGCCACCTGGAGCGACATCGATGGAGACGGATGGGAAGACCTCATCCTTGCCAGAGAATGGAATTCGGTACTCATCCTGAAAAATAAGGAGGGAAAGGGACTAAGTACGCTGATTATTCCGGAGATTGATAAAGAACACGGACTCTGGTTCAGTGTGGAAGCGGTTGACCTCGATCAGGATGGGGATGACGACTACATCCTTGGCAACCTCGGACACAATCACCGCTTTACCATCAGCGATGAATATCCCATGCACCTCTATGCCTTCGACATCGACATGAACGGCACACTCGATCCCATCTCAAGCGGCTATTGGCTGTCCGATGAGGGAGTCATGACCGAATATCCGGTGAACTATTTGGACGAACTTGTGGGACAGTCCAACTATTTTGCCAGGCTCTTTAAGAACTATACCGAATTCAGCTTCGCTACAATCGACGACATCATCGATGAGGAGATGCGCCAGCGCATCGACTATATCTTCCACCTGAATAACTCGGCCAGCCAGGTGCTGTGGAATGAAGATAAGGGCTTCCGCTGGGAAGAGCTGCCAACTGCCGTCCAGCTGAGTCCCTTAACACATGTCATCGCCGAGGACCTGAACCGGGATGGCCTTCCCGATCTGATTCTGACCGGGAACGACCACAGCTATGACATCAGCACCGGATTTTATGATGCCAACAGGGGCCTGGTTATGTTAAGCAAAGATGGCAAAGCCCTGGCCGAAATACAGGAATCGGCAGAAAGCGGCCTGGTGCTAAAGGGAATGGTGCAATCCCTTTTCCTCACTTCAGATGAGGAGGTATTGCTGATTGCCGGGATGAACCGGGACTCTGTATGTGTACATCGCCTGAACATTCCGGAATAGACAGCGTAAAGGGCTTATTACCTGCCCTGATCAGCAGCCTTCATATCCAAAAGAGCCCTTGAAAATGCACGGGTATCAACGACCCGGGTATTGTAGCGATCGCGGTAGGCCCGGTGAGCTTCATCGTCGGGATAGGCCTCATCTGCCCCATAAGGGTAGCAGCTCATCCCGTGAAAGGGCAAAGGTTCTACGGTCTGGCCATGAGCCGTATTCATGTCCCCGTCCTTCACCCATCCCACACTGTGGAGAAGGAAATCACGCTTCCAGCCCGGCCTTAACTGAGGCAGGCCTTCACTTTCGAAACGAATGCTTGTCTCGTCACCGGCATTCATAATGATGTACATGTCATCGGCTTCGTCCAGGAGGGCCGTCACATCGCCATACCGGGTATACTTACCTGTCAGATCGCGCCATTTCTGAGCCTCATCCACCTCCTGGTAATCGAACCAGTGCGGTCCGTAAGGTCCGCCCTTCCTATAGGTTCGTGAAAAGCCCCGATAATGGAGGTCGGCTTTCTCCGGGGCCATCTCATAAGCCTCAACGGGACTGTCCACCAGCTCGTTCGAGATAAATATCCGGTCCCAGTACAACTGCATATTGGTTGAGATGCGCAACCTCGGATCCTTCGGATTCAGCCTGCCGCTAAGGTCGGCTACCAGCATTTTATCCTTCCCCATGGGGAAGCCCAGCTTATGCACCGGCTTCCAGCCACCCTTTCCGTCGGGCACCTCGAGCACGGCAGGCCTGAGGCCAATTGAGCCCGATTGTGCGATGGCCGCGTTGATACTCGCATCGGTTGGAAACAACCAGCCATAGAAATAGAAATACACCGGCGCATCCAGGTCAATAGCTCCCGGATCGATGGTGAGGGTAGAGGCCCTGGTAAGCCCCTGGAAGGGGCCATAGTGGAATCCTGCCGTATAAACACTATCGATACGGCTAACCGCTCCGGCCCATTCATTCCCGTCCTGGTCAAGCACCGATACCGGAGTGATTTTTTCCCTGGTCTGGTAGAGATGATAGCCCTCCAGTGCAGGAGGCCCCATGCGCTCGTCCACAAAGACATCCACATCGGCCGGGTGGTCGAGGGCTATGAGCCTGAATTTATCCATGTACATGGTCTCCCACAGTTCTCCGGTAATCCTGACCGTATAAGCACCATCCCTGGTTTTTAACTGCTCACCGGGAATGCGGATGTAATCGACCGAAGCATTGGCCGGGGCATAGGACTTGTTCTCTCCCATGATACCCAGCGGCATACCCAGCGCACTCTGCCACATGACATCCTTCACAAAATGCCAGTTCTCTCCATTCCAGGCATAAAGGAAGGGGCAGGAGCCCTTCAATTCCTGTTCCTCGATCAGGGCCTTGTCCGTTGCCGGGAAAAACATATTCTGGGGAACCCCGTTGGTCCAGATAATACGAATAACCTCGGCCTTTTCGCGCGAGCCCAGGCCGAAATGCACATTGGGTCCGGTTACCACCTTCGACTGGTAAAGGCTGCCGGAACGCATCTCGACCTTAGCACCGACACCAAAGTAATTGTTCTTGGCACTTCCTGCCCGAAGGCCTACCAATTTCATCTTGATGTAATGATGATTGTTCCCCCCGTCGTTACGCAGCAGACGAACACTGCCATCGAGTCCGGTAATGGCAAAATCGACATCGCCATCGTCATTGTAATCAAGGGTGGTAATGGCGCTCCCGGAAAGCAAATCATCCGGGAGGTTTCCGGGCGAAAGCCAGAGCTTGCCCTGTCCGTCGTTGTGCAGTAAAACGACACCGGGCTGTTCCGCTGCCCTGGCCTCCCCCACCAACAAAAGATCGAGATAGCCATCGTTGTCAAAATCGATAAACCGGGCGTCGTGAAGGGCGAGCTGCGCCAGGCTGCTGATCAGTTGCTCCGACGACTCGTCGACCTCGAAGCTGCCGTCGCCCCTGTTCATATAAAGCCTGGAGGCTCCCGGCTCTTTCGAAGCCACAAAGAGGTCCTGAAATCCGTCATTGTTATAATCGCCAAGGCTCACAGCGCTCACCCCGGGTACTTGACCAAGGCCTGCTTCTCCAGCAATCTCCCTGAAGCGGCCACCCCGTTGATTGCTGAAAAGGGCATTCTCACCCCTTGCATTCGCGACAAAAAGGTCGATGTCCCCATCCTCATCAAAGTCGGCAAAACAAGCATCTACAGCCCCCTTGGCACCGGCATCGAGTCCGGCTTTTTCGAGCATTTCGGAATACTGATTGTCACCGGCATTTTGAAGCAAATGCATTCCTCCATCACCACTCAGAAAGGCATCCAGATCGCCATCATGGTCGTAGTCGAAGGCCGTACACTTTTCTCCTGTTTCGGAGCCACTGGCCGCAGCCGGGGTACTGAACTTCCCTTCCCCATCGGAAAGGTAAAGCTGATAGCCTCCGGGTTCCAGCATGAAAAGATCCAGAAAACCATCGTTATTGAAATCTGCAAAGCGTACATCAACAGCCTCTCCTTCGGTCGCCAGACCGGCCTCAGCGGCCACATCACTATAGACTCCCCAGTCGTTCTTCAAAAGATAGCGACGAAAAGTACCGGAGGCATCATCGTAACGGCCGGCATACAGGTCCATATCCCCATCGCCATTGTAATCGCCGGCGACCAGAAAGGTCTTTCCGGCCTGCCCCTCCGTTGCAACAGGAGTGCCCAAAAAGGACAAGCCTGCCGTTTCTGTAATGTCATTGAAGCGAATGGCGGCCAACACCTCCTCCCAATTGGCGGCCTCGAATCCAAGCTGCTGCTCATCAAAGGTAATGACAGGTGAACCCACCAGGGCACCGGCAGGCCCCTTCAGTTCGGTCATCCCGCTCTGATAGGGAGTGGTCACTTTTAAGTAATTGTGGAAAATCATGAACGATGTCGAAGCCTTCTCCACATCGCCCCCCTTAAGTGCTGCAATGGTTTCGGTAAAATAAGCTTCTGCCTCCCTGGGGAAAGCCGGGGCAATCTGCTGTACCTCTTCGAGCAGGGCAAGTGCCTGGTCGGCCTCTTCCTTCTCGATCAGCATTTCGGCCAGGCTCAGACGTGGCACAAGGTTGGCCGGCGTCTTTTCCACCAGTTCTCTCATGTATTTCAACCGTTTGTCAGCTGCATCTTCTGTTGCAGAAGTCGCATAGAGTTCGGTCAGGTTGTAAAGCGATTTCACATGCCCGGGATTAGCGCTCAGAATGTCCTCCAATTCGGCTACGGCCTTTTCCGGTGCCCCGCTCATGTCATAGGACCTGGCCAGGATGAGCCGGACATCCGGATCGTCGGGCTGCATTTTAATGGCCTTCTTCAGGTATTCTTCCGCCTTATCAAAGGCCCCCATGCGCAGGTAAACAATGCCCAGATTGGCGTAGCCCATTACTTCGCCGGGCCGCCAGTCGACAATCTTTAAAAATTCGGCTTCGGCCTCCTCCAGCTTGTTCTCTTCAAGATAGGCCAGACCAAGGGTTTTGGCCGAAATCAGTTCTTCCGGACTCACCTCCTTTGCCCGCTTGTGCTGACAGCCGGACAGGCAAAAAAGAAACAGGGAAAGCAAAAGGGCCGGGGCCATACGGGAAAGACTGGTCGTATTCATAACTTGAGACTAACAATTCCGGTTTGCAAGATACAAAAACAAAGGCATCGCCGGGCCGCCGAAATTTGTACCTTTACAGCAATGAAAAGCTGCATTGAACGACGGAAATTCCTTTCCTGTGCCGCACGGGCTGCGATCGCCGCGGGCCTCGCGCCCCTGATGGGCTGTGGGCGCAACAATGAAGCTGCACCCTCCACAGGCCCCCCGGCCAGCGGGGGCGATGAAAGGATGGCATTTAAAGAGAAGCTGGAAGAGATGCGGGCCATGCCCCGGGATCTCGTCGAAAAGCTCCTGCAGCAAAAAGCCTCATCCTACATGCAACGGGCGCACCACTGTGCCCAAAGCAGTTTTCTGGCCCTTCGCGATTTGTTCGGGCTGCCCGGCAAAGAAATTGTAAAGGCCCTGACCCCCATGCCGGGAATTGCCGACACCGGGTCCACCTGTGGTGCACTAAGCGGAAGCCTGCTCATTCTGGGAATGGTCTATGGCAGGGATGAACATGAACTTGCTGACTGGGAAGCCTACCAGGAATCGCTGAAGCCCTCCAGGGCCTTATGTGCGGCCTTCAAAGAAAGCTATGGTTCCCTGGACTGCCACAGGGTGCAGGAAGACACCTTTGGCCGGTGCTACAGGCTCACCGACCCGGCCGAACTGGCGCAGTTCCAAAAGGATGGTGCCACGGAGGGTTGCACAGCGGTAGTCAGCAGGGCCATCAGCCTGGCTGCATCAATTATTCTTGACGATCCGAGTCTTTAACCTTCTTCCCAAACGCCGGATCAATCCTCAGGAAGGGAATCAGGACAAAACCCGGGATGGTACAGATCATGACCCAGATGAAGAAGTGCTGGTAGCCGATGAGTTCCTGCAACCATCCGCTGATCATGCCCGGAATCATCATACCCAGTGCCATGAAGCCGGTGGTAAGGGCAAAATGCGCGGTCTTGTGTTTGCCCTCCGAAACATAGATCATGTACAACATGTAGGCCGTAAATCCAAAGCCGTAACCAAACTGCTCCAGTGCCACGGAGGCCCCTACAATCCACAGCGAAGAGGGCATGGCATAGGACAAAAAGACATAGACCAGATTGGGAAGGTTCATGGCGGCCACCATCCACCAGAGCCAGTACTTCAGGCCTTTGCGGGAAGCAGCAATGCCCCCGACAATGCCCCCGATGGAAAGGGCGATGATGCCAACTGTTCCATAGATCAGCCCCAAATCGCCGGTGGTCAGGCCAAGCCCGTTTGCCTCCCTGGCATCGAGCAGGAAGGGAGAGGCCAGCTTAACCAGCTGCGACTCGCCCAAGCGGTAAACCAACAAAAAGAGGAGGATGACCCCTATTCGCTTCTTTCGGAAAAAGCTGGCAAAGGTCTCAAAAAACTCCTGCCAGAAGCCTCCCTCGTTTGCCCGGGGCTTATCCGCAACCGGCCGGGGCAGTGCAAAGCGGTGATAGATGTGAAAGCCCGCAAACAGCACGGCCACAATAAGAAAGACCATGGACCAGGCAAAACGGATATTCCCGCTAAGGCCCTTGAAGCTGCTCATGGTTTCCCGTTCAAGCTTCGGATCGAGCTGGAAAACCGCAAAAGCAGGCTGGTTCCAGTTCTCTGCGGTAAACTCGTAGCGGTAGGAACGGTGTAGCGAAATGCTCTTGTCCCCCTTGTCCATGGAGTAGTTCAAAACAATGCTCTCGCCCTCTTCCGGTGCCTCACTCAGCCGGAACCATGTATAGCCTACGTTTCCGCATAAATCACCATCCCCTTTGGCTGCACTGTCCGCATCGGCATAGAAGCCGTGAGCCGTGTTCCACGCCTCGGTAGCAGCCAGCAAACGCTTTGCTTCCGCAACCGGAATCTTCTTCAACCCGATCTTTAGCTCCCCGGGAGAAATGAAATACCTTCCGCTGCTCTGCTGTGCTTCTGCCTCCGCCGATAAACGGGCAGCTTCGGGATCAAAAACCATTGATTGTGCTCCTTCAAGCACCTGTACATTGGTTTCCACAGGAGGCAGGCCGGTCCTGGCCTCAAAGGCCCCTGCCAGGATAACCAACAGGCCCTGTCCGGTGAGCATGGCAATCCGGTAGAAGGTGGAACGAATACCCACAAAGAAGGCCTGGTCGTGTTTCGACAGTCCCAGCATGTAAAAGCCATCGGCAGCTATGTCGTGGGTGGCCGAGCTGAAAGCCAGCAACCAGAAAAAGGCCAGCGTGTATTGAAAAAAACGCCCCGCCGGTATGGTCAGCGCCACCCCGGCCAGTCCGGCCCCGATGCAGAGCTGCATAATCAGGATCCAGAAGCGCTTGGTGCGAAGAATGTCTACCACCGGGCTCCACAGGGGCTTAATAACCCAGGGCAGATAGAGCCAACTGGTGTAAAGTGCGATCTGCGCGTTGGAAATGCCCATGCGCTTGTAGAAGATAACCGAAAGGATCATGACCAGCACATAGGGAATGCCCTCGGCAAAATAAAGGCTGGGCACCCATGCCCATGGTTTCGCGCCAGAAGCCTGTTGGCTCCTTGTTCTCTCCTTACTCATAGCGTTTTTGTATTTCTGCACCCCTAAAGTAGTGCATCAGAATATCCTCATACCCATAGCCCCTGTCGGCCATAACTGCAGCTCCGATCTGGCAAAGGCCAACCCCGTGTCCCCAACCGGCTCCCCGGAACAGGAATTCCTCCGGAACACCATTCTTCCCCGGCACCTTGTCGACGACAAAAGCCGAGCTGTACAAGTGGGAACTGCTCAACCAGCGCCTGATCTCAAGCTCCTTGCCCACAACCAGGCTCAACTTCGACCCTACAATTCTGAGCCGGGTCAGGCGGCCCGATTCGCCGCGCTCTACCGCCTGAAGATCGAGAATATCGCCAAAATCCCGGCCCGATTTCTCACGGATCAGGCCTGCCAGTTCTGCCTGGCTGTAGCGCTTTTCCCAGCGGTAGAAATCGCTGAAAGTCTGGTCATAGTCATTCAGGACCTGGCTCAGAAGCCTGGCATCGCTGGTGTTACAGAATGCCTCAGGCGCAGACCTGATAAAGGCCTCGGCATGGGCCTCTATTTTCAGATCGGCCGTATTAACCGGTCGGTCGGCGGGATTGTCATCGACGCGCTGCAGGTAGGGATGCTTCACCGGTTCCCAGCAGCTTTCAAAAACCTCGGACACGCCCCCGCAGCATTTCGAGAAGCGGGCATCACAAATCTGCCCCCCATAACTAAGCACCATTCCCCGGGTATCGGCTACTGCAGCAGCCACTTCGGGGTTATGGGACCGGGTGGTGCCCTGGTAGCGCTGACAATGATCATCGGCACATACATGAAACCCGCTGTGGTCCTCCCGGTCGTACCAACGGATGTATTCCCCCTCCGACTCGTGCTCCAGGGCATAGGACGAGTCGCCCGAAGCCAGACTCTCCTGTTTCCCGATCTGGGCCATAAGCCAGCTACGGGATATGATGGTATGGGCTTTCAGCAAAGCCGGCGAACTATCACCCCTCATCTCGGAAGAAATCACACTTACCAGGTAGTCCTCCAGGGAAATGATGTTTACCACCTGGATTCCGCCATCCAGAACCATAAGCTTCAGTCCGCCCTGAAAATGCTGTTCTTCCTTCTGTTCCCAATGGAAGCCAATGCCAATGACCACCCCGGAAAGACTAAAACGATCCTTCAGCGGGTCGCCAGGATAGAAGCACAGTTCTGTTTCAGCTGCAAGTGGCTGCCCCTGCTGATACACATGAATCTTACCCTCGCCCAGACGGGCCTCAAGGCTCCCTCTAAGCGGATCGAGCGAGCGATCGGTGGTAAACCTTCCATTCAGGGCAAAGCTGATCTTCTTTGCACGCATGATTCCCACATGAATCTCGGGAGCCTTTTTCATAAGTTGCTTGCATTTAGATGAGCCAGGAGGGCCTCAAAGCCTTCCGGGTCGAGACTCACCTGTGAAAAAATATCCACAATATCTGTCGCTGTAATCTTCTTAAAGTCCTTCTCCATCGGGGTAATCAGCATGCCTCCCATATCGACCGATGCCGGACTCAGCAGGATGTTGTCTTCCCCCTCGGCAAAAAACTGCCAGGGCCTGTGAAGTCCCCGCGGAAAGACCAGTACCTGCCACTGCTTGCTGTACATGGCCAGAATGTTCAACATAGGCTCTCCCCCATTTCGTTTTCGCATCCAGGCAGAGAGCGGTTCAAAGGCCGTTGTGAGGGTCCGGGCATTACTGCCCTCCAAAAGGATAAAACGACGAAGGCTGTCATCAATGGCCGTCATTCTGCAGTTTGTGGCCGATGACAGCAAGCTTCCATAGCGCTTCCGGAGTTCTTCCAACTCATCCTCTATGGGCATAAAACCCCGGTTTCCGGCCTGAAAATGCATGTGATCGGGGGCCGAAGCTCCACAGGATGGTGCATTGTAAAAAACCACGAAGCCGGGAAGGGAACGGCTCAGTTCGAGCATGGTCCCAAATTCGCCCTCAATAAGCTGGGGGCGGTGCGACCTGGCACTAATGGTAAAGTGCGACCTGAAGATGGGAAAAGGGTTGCAGAGAACACTGAATTCGTCGCCAAAAGCAAGGCCTTCCTGCTCGGCCGGCCGATTCTCATCGCAGAGAAAACAGGCCCGCTTTTCGATGGATTTCTTATCCACCCTGGCAGCCGAAGAGCGAATGCGCTCGGGATTGAACTGCACCTGTATGCTAAACCCTCCAAAATCGAAACGCTTCAGGTGGGCTGCATCCAGGTGTCCCCAATTGGTCCGCAAAAGGGGCCAGTTGCTCTTCTGTCTTTCGAGCAGAGCCAGTGCTTTTTCTTCAAAACTCATACAGCAGATTGGTTCAGGCGTACACGGGCGCGAAACTCAATGCTCCGCAGACCGTCTTTATAGGAATTGTGCTTATTGACCGCCTCCACACTCAGGCCGGCATCGGAATTGTCCTCCCAGCGACGGCACAGGTAAAGGGCATCGTAGATGCGTCCGATCTGGTACCGGCGGCTGATGGCCAGACCTACCCCATAGTCCTCCCCGTAACTCACATTGGGTATGGGATTCCGGCGCAGGACCGGGGTATAAAAGGCCCTGGGCGCACCCAGTCCGTTAATACGCAGGGCATTGTTAGGCCCGTTGTCCGGTGTCCATTCCCTATGATCGATAAGCCCGGGAGGGATTTCCTCCAGATCGAAATTACACATGCGGTAACTGCCAATAACCATGGCACAGCCCTGCTCGTAAAAGGCCTGAACAATGCGGTCCAGGGTGTGCTCGTCGATGTAGAGGTCGTCGCTGTCGAGCTGGACGGCAAACTTCCCACAGGACGGGTGATGTACCCCAAGGTTCCAGCAGCCCCCGATACCCAGGTCGTCCCGCCCGGGAATCAGATGAACAATGCGCTCATCACCGGCCGCCAATTCCTTCAAAATAGCCGTGGTGCCATCGGAAGAATGATTGTCTATAACGATGCAGTTAAACGCAAAACCGGCCTCCTGCGACATCACTGAACGCACCGCATCGGCAATGGTTTTTTCCCGGTTGCGCACGGGAATAATAACCGAAGCCTCGACCGGAAACTCAGCTTCGTCAAAGGACGGTGTCCTGAAACCGGGTTCCAGATAAGCACCCATGGCTTTCAGGTGGCTGGTGTGGGCCTGTTCCATCTCAATCTGAATTGCTCTGTTTGCAGGATCCACGTAATCGAAAATCTTCCTGCCCGAATCACGGGTATCCACCGGCAAAACCGAACACAGGAACTCCGGAATGCGCCGGGGAAGGACTTTCTCGCTGAGGCGCAGGCGCAGGCGGTAAAGACCGGCATAGCGGTAGTCTTCACTATCCGGGCCAACAGCTTCTCTCATGGCTGCTGCGTCGAGGAACAACAGGGGGCCAAAATCAAAGTCGTCGCGTAAACTACCCTCCTGATAGTCAATCACCGGATGCGGAATACGCCTGCCACCGACCCGATCGAAGAAATCGGCATAGAGCACCTGAGCCCCCGTATCGGCAGCCACCGATACAAAGCGCTCCAGGGCAAACATCCCCAATTGTACGGGACTTTCACTCGTGATCAACAGCACGTAGTCTGCATCCCGGGACCGTTTAGCTATTTGCCTGATGGTTTCGGAGCTTTGCGGAGCTTCGGTTTCCAGGCTCTCGCAGCCCTCGGGCAGTTGCTCATTTCCTTCCGCACCCATCACAACTACGCGGTTTACGGGCTCCAGTGCCAACAGTTCAGTGGCCAGTTTGCCCATCCCGGCAGCATCGGTCCAGGGTATAAAACAGTTAATCTTAGTCATCGTCGTTCCTTTTCAAAAGATATGCTAAACACTTTTCAATTATCAGCTTACGTTCCCCTTCATCTGCCACACATTCCAGCGGAAAACCCAGAGCTACAACTGCGTAGTCTCCCTTCCAGGCGACACCGGCATTCATGTTGTTCTCCGTGTAGCGCATAAAGCTCCGGGCTCCCTCCACTGCGGGTTCAATGGCATCGGCCCCCTCTGCGCCATAGATTGCAGGGTGCAAAGCTGTGTTAAAGCTCAGATCCGGGCCCCCACTTACGCGCTGGTCGCTAAAGTGGACCTTCCCCTTTCGGGATGCGTTAGAAGTGCGCCAGTGGTATTTTAGCAGGGCTGCCACCGCACTGTCCTGTCCGAGGTGATGAACGTCTGTCCCGATGTGGGCACCACTGATCAGCAGATTCCCGCCTCCTTTGAGGTAGTCGGAAAGCCTTTCGAGCATGCCCTCCCCAAAAACCTCGAAGCGGGGCAGGCTATCGCCCGGCATATAGGAACTGCGCTCCTCACCGGCCAGATAATCTATCAATTCGTAAGGTGCCGCATCGACCAGGCCATCGGCCAGGGCCTCGTCACTAACGGTGGCAAAGGCACAGGCTGCTTCGGCCAGCGAACGGCCATGTATAACAGAAAAATCGAAGGTGTTGCCCGGAATAACTTCCGGCTCTAAATCGGCGTAAGAGGCTCCATGACCGGGGGCATCGTCATCGGTCCAGGGCAGATCCTTGCGGAATTCGTACTGAGCCCCCACCGTATGCAGGTCGCAAACCCAGGGCACCCCTTCATCCACAAAGCTCAGAAAGCCCGCATGCTTCTCATCCTCGAACCAGGCCGGCGCACTTGTACGATCAAAGGCATTCACGATCAGCACCTTTGCCCGGGCCGATACCGGATTGTAAACCGACAGCACCTCGGAAGGAAAGCCCTCCCCTCCCCGGTTAAGGGCTGTTACCCTGAATGAGTATAGCGAATCGGGATGGTAGTCTGTCAGTCTGAAAAAGGGCTCATCAACGGCTCTGCCATGATCAAAGCTTCCATTGTTTACACGGGTATAGACCATGTAACTTTCCGGAACAGCCGTTTCTTCCAGGGGATCCAATACGGGGTTCCACCTGAGCTCAATGGCCCCATCCCTGCCTATGCTGCTGCGAAAATGGCTAACCGGCAGGGGTTGGACAATGTAGGGAAGCCCGTATAGCCCATGAAGAAAGCTGAGCATGCCCTTATAAATGGCCCTGGAAACCAAAAAACGAAATTCGGGTTCGTGCCCAAAGCGAATATCGATGCCGTTCTGGTGACTGAGCAGTTCCAGGAGCATGGTGGGGACATTGGGCCGAAAGGCCTCGCTGTAGGCCTTATTCCACATCCCCCGACGGGTCCAGTTGGGATCATAAACAGCCCGGATGTCGGACACAATCTGACTCTGCACAATGTCGGTCAGATCGCGGGAGGCCATCCGGGACAAGCCGGAGGGATAGGGCCCCTCCCGGTAATTTGTGCTGTAGATGCCCAGTGTACCTATGGTGGTATCGCTTCCGCTGATCCCGGCATCGGTATGGAAGGCAAAGGCCAGGTCGATGGGAATTCTGAGCCCCTCTGCATCCGGATCGGCCTCCGGACCGGAAGGTGCCCCAATAAGGTAGTTTACCCACTCGCCCCGGGAGCGAAAATCATCGTTGTAATCGACAGCCGGGTCACTTAATTTCCAAACCAGGGTGTCGGGGAATCCGGCATATTGCAGATAGTAGCGGGCAGCTTCCTGGTAGCGGGGCCGTCGACTCACCAGGCCCTCGCGGGCAATGTTTCCCATGCCGCCACCAAAGCGAACAGCATCGGCCGCAAGCTCGCCACGGCGCTTATCCGATTGATTGGAAAGCAGGACTGCCCCATGCTGTGGATTGCAGCCTGCTTCAAACAGGAAGTGGCCAAGATAAACCCAGGTACCGCCGGCCATCTGTTGATTCACCAGAAAACGACTCTCGCCACCCACATGACGCACGGTATAGGCAGCATCATCGACATTGTCCTTGCGGGCGGGATAGGAAACATATACCGCATAGTAGCCGCGCGCCGGAATGTCTGGAATCCACTGCAGGGAATCGCTCGCATGCCTGGAAGCTGGCAGATGAAGCGAGCTGCCAAGCTTAAACGGGTTTTCGCGGTCGTAGGGAGGCTGTCCTATTCCAAAGCCGCTGCCAGCCTGGTGTTCGATGGCAGATGAGGCAGAAACAAAACGGCTCTCGCCTGTGCTCCCCTGGGCATCGACAAGCACTTCGTGCTGCTGCCAATCGCGTTCTCTGGGCATGAAGACCTGCGCCCCCGCATGTTCCAGCATGGGTACAAGCATCTGCAAGGTATAAGCCATGGGGTAGAGGTCCTCCACCGTCTGAAAAATCCTCGCCCTTTGCCATTCCCAACGATCGAGCTCGGGTTCGTAATACCAGCCGTGGCTGTGCCAAAGGGCAATGTTGATGTTGTAGAGCACCCCCTGGTCCCATTGCGGAGAGGAAAGATGACGCACCAGAGGAGCCCCCCTTCTTTTCATACGGGCAACAAGGCGATCGCCATCCGGCTTATGACCTTTCTCCCTGAACTGGTTAGGAACCAGTGTCCGAAGGTCCTGCCCACCGGTAAAAATCTGAAACGCATATCCCCTCCACTGCGGAAGCAGTGCCTGAGAAAAGCGCGCCTTCAGCCAGGCAATGCTGCTGTCTCTGAAGGGGGCACAGGCCAGGGCCTTATCGGCATAGATCTGAATCAGTTTGCGCCCCGGATGAAAGCGCAGAGAATCTATGGTGGTGGAATCCGGCTTCCGGTAGCCCGTCAGCTGGTCAAAAACATCGCTGTTAAAAACTTCATTTGCAGTACTGTATAAGCTCCTGAGCTGGACAGAGTCCCCGAGGCTTTGCCATTGCCCCGACACTTCGGATAGTCCCGGAAGGAGAAAAAAAAGCAGCAGGCCAGAGATGATTCGCTCCATGCCTAGTAAAGATAGTATTTTGTTGATTTTTCTTTAAAGCTCGCTGCATCCTTCTGCCACCAGTCGGCCAGTGAACCAAAATCGGCCTGCTTCATCATGTGCTCGCGCAGAGTGGCCGAACCGCAGACCTTGTCGAACATTGCGTAACGGTTCTGCTTCCCTTCAAAAGGATTGAAAGCCGGATTAAGGCGCCGGGCCTCCTGTAAAAAGTAAAACTGAATCGCCGTCAGAGAAGCCGTATGCGGATTTGTAATATGCAGTTGCACCCCCTGCATGGCCTGGCCCTTTCTGCTGCCATAGTAAGGTTTGAACCAGATGGGGCGAAAGGCCACACCTTCCAGCTCCAGGGCATTCATGGCTTTGGCCAGGGCAAGGGCATCAATGTCTGTGGTTGCCAGTACCCCAAAAGGCAGGGTATAGCCAATCCCGATCATCCCACCGTCGAGTTCTCCAATGATGCCTGTTGCCGGATAAAAAAAGGCTGTCCGGCTGTCGGGAAGATGGGGCGAGGTCGGGACCCAGGGTAAGCCGGTTTCCCCAAATACCATATCGCGTCTCCAGCCCTCCATAGGGACCACCGTCAACTTACACTTCAGCCCGTTGTTCAGCATACCCTCCTCATTCAACATCCTGGCAAGCTCACCCGGGGTCAAACCGTAAATGTAGGGGATGGCAAAGGCGCTGACAAAGGAGAAGTAGCCCTCCTCAACCAGGGGGCCCTCTACCCTGACACCTCCCAGGGGATTGGGCCGGTCAAGCACCATTACCTCAATTCCTGCTTCTGCTGCAGCCTCCATGACCAGACCAAGTGTGGAGATATAGGTATAGGAACGAACACCCAGATCCTGAATGTCGTACACAAGAACATCGAGTCCTTCAAGACTTTCCTGAGAAGGCTTCCTGTTTGCTCCGTAAAGCGAATAAACAGGAACACCGGTGGCCGGATCAATGGCATCCGCTACATGATCCCCTGCCGAAAAATTGCCCCTTACACCATGCTCGGGGCCAAAAAGCGCAAGCAGGTTCACGTGGGCATTGAGAACATCGACTGTCGAACGTAAACTGGCATCCACTCCACTTGGATTTGTCACCAGCCCAACCCGTTTTCCTTTCAGGGCTGCAAAGTCCATGTTTCGCAAGACCTCAATGCCGGTAGACACCTTTTTGCCGAACGAAGTCCCGATTTCCTCCGCTTTTGCAGCTGCAGCTGATATCCGGGCTTCGGACGGAGCCGGGGTGTCGGAAGGTGCTTGTTTTCCGCCACGCAGATGAGTTAGCTCGGCTGATTCATCCATAAAAACGGTTTGTCCGGGTAATGACCGGGGCAATCCCATAAGTGCCAGCAATATTAAGCCACAGAAACCATGATGAAACCCAGGCATAGCATCGAAGATTAGATAAACAAAGCGTAGTATCCGACTAAAAACCCAAAGCGAAGGATACTCCCCGGAGGTTTCCCCTTCATGTTGCAGTGTTGCAGTGTTGTTTTTACCCAAAAAAATACAAGCTGAGCAAAAGTACAGAAATAAAGTTTGCCGGACAGCCGATTTTCAAACAGATCTTGCAGTTGGTTGATGCAGCGAACATACAGAAGCTTGTACGGAAGCCGACCTGAAAGATGCAGCAGAATTGAAAATGGAAAAGCTATTTTACTAAAATACCACTACTTAGCACTTGAAACTGTATTCGAATTGGTCGAAATCATCTGCATTGATTACAAGTGCGAAGCTTTAGTTACTTATGGGTCAATAGGTGGATTCTAAAACGGATTGAAGGTACTGAAGAAGTCTGGTGTTGAAAACTGCACCAACCCACTCTCATAATATCTGTTAGCTGTTTCAATAGCATTTCCGTTTTTTGGAATGCGTAAAACAGAATACATATCGTAGTCCGCTATTACCGTTGTTCTGTGTTTTTTATGTAGTTCATTTTGAGATTCTTTACTTATACCAGGTAGAAAATTAACAACTAAATGACCTGTTGATATGAGGAGATCCTCTCCATTTTCCAACCTATATAATGGATGCCATGTATATACATTATCAGCTGATTGTAAAAACTGTATTACATTTCCATTTTCTGCTTTTGAATTAGTTGTAACGACAGCATTATTCGAATCAAGCCAGGCCATCTGAGAATGAGGTGCCACACGATTAAGAAATAACGTAGCTTTTTCTTTATCAACTCCCTCAATATAGTTGACAATTAATTCATTCTCCACAATTGACAGGTATATTTTCTCATCAAATGCATAATAATAAATTCGCTCTACAGAAGTCTGAGATGAGCTGGTAGTAGTTTCCTTTTCACAGCTGGAAGCGCTGAGGAGAATTAATTCGAATAGTGCTACTATTAATAGCGTTCTCATTGTCCCTGGTATTATGTTATACTATTCAATCTATGAAAGTACTCAGGCCAGCTGATCTTCTTTGCAAATCAATGCAATTGCGCCCCCCGGTTATAGCCCCCATAATTCGGACATTACATATTTGCTGTAAGTTAATCATTTTTCTTCATCGTATCGCAATGTTGTCCGAAATACATTCAGATTTAGTTTTTCTTTCTCGTAAACTGTATAGTCCGGGATGGCTTGTGTTCTTCGAAATCAATCCGCCCTCACATTTTCCGCACAGGATGTCCAGATCTCTGTAAAGTTTGATTTTTCAAGTATAGTTATTCGGTATTTAGGCCTGCAGATTATAATACATCATACAAATTTAAGCGCCAGGTCAGGGAAACTTTTTGATAGTTCCTTATTTTTGTAGGACCTAATCGAAAAATGCAGGATCGTGGATAGCCAAATGATTAAACCAAAGGAGGGGTGGCCGTATGAATAAAAAAAGCCTGAAGGACCTCAGCAAAATCCTCTCGAAAGACAGTTTCATCACCAACGACCTGGATCGCATTGCCAAGTCGGCAGATGCCGGATGTTACCGGAAGATTCCCCAAATCGTCATCTGCCCAAAAAACGAAGCAGAACTTATCGCCTGTTTAAAGATCCTGCACCGGGACGGAATCGCACTCACCTTTCGGGCGGCCGGGACCAGCCTTTCGGGCCAGGCAATTTCGGACAGTGTATTACTCGAGGCACGGGGCGATCACTGGAACAAGGCAGAGGTACTGGACGGAGGTGCCCGGGTTCGGGTACAACCGGGCATCACGGGTTTACGCCTGAACCAGATCCTGGCCCCTTACGGGGTAAAATTCGGCCCCGATCCGGCTTCCCTGAATTCGGCCATGGTGGGGGGCATCCTGGCCAACAATGCCAGCGGAATGAGCTGTGGGGTGCATGCCAACAGCTATGCCACCCTTCGTGCGGCCCGGATTATTCTGGCCGATGGCACTTTGCTCGATACCGGCTGCAAGGAAAGCAAGGCTGCCTTCGCCAAAAGCCACGGAGGCCTGCTGAAGGAATTGCAGCTCATACGGGAAGACATTCTGAATCAGAAGGACCAGAAAGAAAAGATTCAGAAAAAACACAGCATTAAGAACACCTGCGGTTACGGACTGAATGCCCTCGTCGATTTCGAGGACCCCTTCGACATCCTGCTCCACCTCATGGTGGGTTCCGAGGGCACGCTTGGCTTCATTTCCGAAGCCTGCTTTGACACCATTCCCCTGTTGAAACAGCGCGCCAGTTCTCTGGTCTATTTCCCCAACCTGCGATCGGCCTGTGAAGCCGTTCCCCCCTTACGTGAAGCCGGCATTCCGGCCATAGAAATCATGGACAGGCAGGCGCTTCGGGCCGTGGAGAATAACCCCGGCATCCCCGCCTATCTCAAGGACCTGGGGCCGGAGGTCACTGCCTTATTGATCGATCTGTTGGCCGAAAACACAGAAGGCCTCGAGGCGGTAATCGCCAAAACCCGGAAGATATTGGAAGGCTTCAGGCTGGAACGTGAGCTGGAAATCACCACCGATCCAGCGACCATTGCCGCCTACTGGACCGTTCGCAAGGGGGTCTTCCCCTCGGTTGGGGGCATGCGTAAACCCGGCACCAGTGTGATTATTGAAGACATTGCTGTGGCCGCGGAGCACCTCACAGAAGCTGCCGAAGCCATGCGACAGATGCTCGACGAACTCGATTACAGGGATGCTGTGATCTATGGCCACGTTCTCGACGGTAACCTGCACTTTATCTTCGACCCGGATTTTAGCCGGCCCGACGAACTGAAGCGTTACGAGAACATGATTGACCGCCTTACAAGCATGGTGGTAGAACGCTTCGACGGTTCGCTAAAAGCCGAACATGGAACAGGCCTCAACATGGCCCCTTTTGTGCTCCGGGAATGGGGCGATTTCCTTTACGGAATCATGAAACGCATTAAGAAGGCCTTTGACCCGCACGGCATTCTGAATCCCGATGTCATTATTTCGGACGATCCCGGGCTGCACCTCAAGCACTTCAAGCCCATGCCACTGGTCGATGAAACCGTAGATCCCTGCATCGAATGTGGGTTCTGTGAAATCAACTGCCTGAGCGAGGGCTATAGCCTGTCGGCAAGGCAACGCATTGTGATACAACGGGAAATTGTGCGTCGGCGGAAAACCGGGAAAGATCCGCAAAAGCTGATCAGGGCCTTTCGCGAACCCGGGGACGCCAGCTGTGCCGGAGATGGCCGCTGTGCCCTCACCTGCCCCCTTTCGATAGATACGGGTGCCTTGATTAAGAAGATACGCAGCCAGGCCAATGCCGAAAAACCCGCCGCTAAATTCCTGGGCAGATGGACCGCGGGGCATTTCAGAAGCGTTCACCGCCTCATCGCCGTGGGGCTGGGGATGCTGGGATTCATGCAAAAACTTCTCGGAAACAACGGCCTGAAGGGCCTGATGTCGGGCCTGCGCCAAATCTCCGGCAAGCGGATTCCGGGCTGGGACAGCAGCATGCCCATTCGTCTGCCTCAACGGGCTCTATCTCAGGCAACAAAAGATGAGGGAAAGGGCCGGACCGGGAAAAGAATTGTTTACTTCCCCTCGTGCATCAACCAGGCTATGGGGCCCTCTTTCGACAGCAGGCATGACAGGCCCCTGGTTCAGGTTACTGTCGATGTACTGGAGAAGGCTGGCTACGAGGTTGTCTTTCCCGAAAACATGCGAAATCTTTGCTGTGGCACACCCTGGGAAAGCAAGGGCTTCCCCGACATTGCCAATGCCCGCTCTGCTGAACTTGAGACCGCTCTCCTGAAAGCATCTGCCGAGGGTCGCGATCCAATACTCTGCGACACCAGCCCCTGCGTGTACCGCATGAAGCGGGTTATGTCGGACAAGCTCAAAATCTATGAGCCGGTCGAACTTATTCACGACGAACTGCTTGCTCAGCTACAGCCCAAGCCCCTTGAGGGCCGCATGGCTTTTCACATCACCTGTACCAGTGAAAAAATGGGCATCGAGGATAAGTTCCGCAAGGTGGCAGCCTCCTGTTGTACCGACCCGGTTTTCCCGGAAGAGGTTGGATGCTGTGGTTTTGCCGGAGACAAGGGTTTCATGCAGCCGGAACTGAACAGCTGGGCACTCCGCAAGCTAAAACCAGCTGTGAAGGAAGCCCGGGAGGGCTTCTCAAACAGCCGCACCTGTGAGATCGGCCTGTCGCGAAACAGCGGGCTTGACTACAAATCGGTGATGTACCTTCTGGATCGCTGTATTTCCTAAAAAACCAGAAGTTTACACACCTCTGTCTGCCGTCCCGACCGGAGGTGGCAAAAATAGCTGCCCGGCCGGAAATCCGAGGCCTCAAATGCAATTTCATGCACACCTGCCGCCCTCCGCTCAGCGAGCAAGGTGGCTACATTTCGTCCCGTGCTGTCGAAAAGGTAAAGATTCACCTCACCTTCCCTGTGAAGCCGGAATTGTATATGGCCCTGGCCATTTATCGGGTTGGGGGTCGCATGTACATTGAATCCCGCCTCGCCTGCCTGCTCATCCAGGGCGCTGTTGCTTCCCTTCTCATAAACCCGGATGTAATCGAGGACCAGTTCCTGGGGAAAGCTGGTTGATGCATCGGGATTTCCGGGCCATCTCCCCCCCACAGCCAGATTTACCAGGAGATGAAAACGGCGATTGAAAGGCGCCGGGAAGGGGTAGCCGCTCGCCGACCAGCTGGTAATGGTTGAGTAGAGTTCGCCATCGACATACCATCTCATCCTGCCCTCTTCCCATTCGAAAGCAAATTCGTGAAACTCATTGCAAAAATCACCCTCATTGAGGGTATAGGACTTTGTTGTTGACTGGTTATTTGGCCATTGGCCACCGTAATGAATGGTTCCATGAACCTTTGTGGGATCATCGCCCAGGTATTCCATAATGTCGATCTCCCCGCTATTGGCCCATCCTCCATAGGCATTATCAGTGGGCAACATCCAGATGGCAGGCCATAGTCCTTTGCCCTTTGGCATTTTCGCACGTGCCTCGATACGGCCATAGGTCCAGTCGCCCTTTTCTGCCGTACGGATTCTGGCCGAGGTGTAGGACTTGCCTCCATAGGACTCCTGCTTAGCGGTAATTGTCAGAAAACCATCCGCAACCACTGCATTCTCCGCCCTGTAGTACTGCAGCTCCTCATTCCCCCAGTTGGTGAGGCCATAATCGCTCCCTGTACCAAACATAAAGGACCATTTTGCATCGTCCAGTTTCGTCCCGTCAAATTCATCGGCCCAAACAAGATCCCAGTGCTGTCCGTAAACCAGTATGCCAGCCAGGGCCAGCAACAATGTAAATCCAATTCTCATCTTCGTGTCTTCCTTTTTATTTCCTTTGCAATATAGCTATTCTGAGCCCTTGACCAAGCCAAAAGCTGGCAGGGTTTTTGCACTGAAACAGAACATACTAATAAGATTTAAACCCAAGACTATGAAAAGACCCGTACTTCTCCTTGCCCTGGCAATCGGCATTCTGCCCCTGCTTGCCCAGAACAGAGTGGTTCACGGCAAACTCACCGCCTTTAACACCTACCCTGTCGCCAACGTCGAGATTAGCTCCAAAAAGGCCAAAACGACCATCACTTCCGATGCTTTTGGCTGTTTCTCCATCGTATGTGCCGACAAAGATCAGTTACGTATCAGGCCCAAGGGCTTTCACGCAGTGACAAAAAAGGTGGGCCCCGACACCGATTCAGTAAGCATTAATCTGATTTTTATCGATAGCCCGGCAAACCGTAACGCAGCGGTTAATTATGGCTATATTAGTGAAGCAAACCTTACCTATGCCGTAAAAAACCTCGCCGGAAAAAACAACGATTACTGCAACTACACCTCCATATTCGACCTTCTCAGGGCCAACTTTAGCGGGATCAGCATCAAGAATAACCAGGTATATATTCAGGGAGGAAACAATTCATTTGTGGGGCCATCGAGTGCACTCTGCATTGTAGACGGGACTCCCTTCAGCAATCTGAGCACCATCTCCCCCTGCCAGATCTCCAGTATCGAAATCCTGAAAGGGCCACAGGCTGCCATCTATGGTTCACGGGGAGGCAACGGCGTTCTGGTCATTCAGTTGCGCAAGGACTAACATCCCATACCTGAAGGCCTTATGGTGTCTGCTTTTATTTTGAGAATATTCTCATTATATTTGCACCGAAAGCACCTCCATGCCAAGGACCAAAAGACCCAGACGTGTTGTGGCCCCTCCCTCTTTCAGGGCTTATGTACCCAGCGGGAAACATGGGAAACTGAAAGAAGCCGTGGAGCTTCACTATGAGGAATATGAGGCGCTGAGACTGGCCGACTACGACCTCCTTAACCATCTGGAAGCAGCCCTGAAGATGGGGGTTTCCAGGGCCACCTTCGCACGTATCTACGAAAGTGCAAGGCGAAAGCTGGCCCGGGCCCTGGTCGAAACCCGCGAAATCCGTTCCGTATATGGGAATGCCGAACTGGAGGGGGCCTGGTTCCGCTGCGAAGCCTGTCATGCCCGTTTCACACTAACCAGCCAGCAAAGTGAAAAGGCCTGTCCGATGTGCAAAACAAAAACAATCACCTACCTCAATAAACACAGATGAAAACGGTAATCAGCGCGAAAGGAAATACCCTTAGGTCGGAATTTGACCCCCGCTTTGGCCGGGCAGAATACTTCTGTGTTGTCGACCACGAAAACGGATCCTCCGAGTTCCACAAGAACAGCCATAAGGACGAGGCCGGGGGCTCCGGCCTGAAGGCGGGCGAACACATGGCCGAACTGGGCGTAGCCCGGGTCGTATCCGGGCATTTTGGCCCAAAAGCCAAAGATCTGCTGGATAAGCTCGAGATCCAGATGGTGGTCATTGAGGATGCCCAGCAAAGCATTGCCGAAATCAGTGATCAAATCAAAAAATAATCGACTATGAAACAAGTGATTGCAGTACCCACATCGGACGGACTCCTGGACGGACATTTTGGCCATTGCCAAAAGTTCAGTCTGATGGAAGTAGAAGAAGGAAAGATTGTTGGCGAATCCCTCATTGATGCCCCCCCGCATGAGCCCGGTTTGCTTCCCCGCTTTCTGGCCGAAAAGGGCGTAACAGATATTCTCGCCGGTGGCATGGGCCAAAGAGCCATTGAGCTGTTCAACGAAAGAAAGGTTAATGTCTTCGTTGGTGCTCCAAAACTTATGCCCAGACAAGTTGTGGAAGCCTTCCTGAACAAAAGCCTGGAGTTTTCGGCCAACTACTGTGACCACTAAACCGACAGAAAGCAAGAAAACACTAAGGCTGGCTGTAGCCAGTGGCAAGGGTGGAACCGGAAAGACCACTGTCTCGACCAAGCTTTTTGAGCGACTGTCCCAGATGGAAGGGCTGAGGGTGGAATTGCTCGACTGTGACGTAGAGGAACCCAATGCCCTGCTTTTCTACCCCCAAAGGAAAACCACCTGGGAAAAGGAAGCTGCGCAGCTGGTTCCCCGGATGGAGCTATCGGAGAATGCCAATATTTAAGCCCACTGTAGGCATGACTCCCGAGAAATCGACATTGCCGAGTTTTTTGTAACGGGTAAAGCGATCTGCCCCATCGTAGCGGGAAAGCTTCACCTGTCCCCCGACATAGGCATCGACAAACAAGACCCTTAGAAAGGGGAACTTCCAGCCCACCGTGGCACTCAGGGCATAAATATTCAGGAGCTGAGTAACCTCCTCTTCAAGCATCTCGCCCTCGTAATAGTAATTGGTCATGCCGGAAAGCCACAGGCGCCGAAACATCAACCCCGGCGAAGCATAGAGCCCAACGGGAGCCTCCCGCTTCCGGTAGTGCCTGGTCAGCAGATAGTTTTTCAGTTTGAGTTCGAGCCCATAGCCCGAGATGTCCTTATTGATATAAGGAATGAAGGAGCTCAGCGCTTCATTGTAGTAATCGAGGCGCTGGTTACTCATGTAATAACGGGAAAGGCCTTCCTCTGCCGCATAGGTAATCATCACTGAACCATCAAGCGACAAACGCGGATTCAGGGCCCTTTCATAACCCAGGTGAAAAGTCCCCTCATAAAGCCTGCTTGGATTCAGATAGATCGCGGTCCGATAGGCCCTGTAGCTTGTTGTATCGACGATGACTTTGCGCAACTTACCCGACCGGGCCTTTGCCTGAGCCTTCATCGCTTCCTCCTTTGCCTGGGCCTTCCGATATTCCTCTATTAAGTATTCAATCTCGGCCAGACGCTTGTTGAAATAAACCGGATCAAATTCCAACTGGGCAATCCGCTCATCAACTGCCATCAGCCGTTGCTCAAGTTCCTGGGGTTTCATCTCCCATACCTCGAGCTGGGCATTAAACAATTCGATCTTTGAATCGAGCAGGGCCAGTTTCATATCAAGCACATCTGCGTTGCTCTGCAAAGGATCCTGAGCCTCAACAGAAACAGTGAACAAAGCGGTCAGTCCGAAAAAAAACACTGCTTTAGCAGCCTCTGAAATCTTCATCATTTAACAGTTTTAAGGTACACTGCATAGGATGAAAAGCGGAACTGAGAGGTTGCGTTTCCCATTGAGGGAAAAAGGCCGTTTGGATCAAATCCTGATGAAGAGCTTATTTCTGTAAAGCCAGTAACAGATTCCCCAAAGGGCCAGCGAACTGGCCAGAGCGGTTATAAACCCCACCCAAAAGGGACCGGCAAACCCCAGCAGGCTGGCCGGGAATGGGCGGATGAGGCTGCTCACAAGACTGGCGCCTCCCACATGAGCAAAAAGGTAAATAAAGAGGGGATTCATACCGATGATGGCAAAGAATTTAACCCCACGCTGCCATTTCAGAACATCGATCAGATAGTAGGAAAGGGCCATGGCCAGGAGGGCCCAGCCACCGCTGACCAGCACAAAGCTACTGGTGGCAATGCGCTTAATGATAGGGGTAAGCGGACTGAGTCCATAGCCGGCTGCCAATAGGAGGAGCCCGGCAAACACCATGATGCCAATCTTGCGTAGTGCCGACCTCTTGCTCATCAACAACTGTCCGGTCATTACCCCCCAGATGGTATGTGCGGTGGTGGAGACAGCGTTGACAGATACCCAATGCCCGTCACTCAGCTCACCCGAGATCAGCAGGTCGAACCAGGCCCCAAAATTCTGGTCAGGACTGAAGGGCTGGTTAAAGCCTTCGACCCAGAAAAAACGGTAAACCAGTTCCATCAGCAGGATCAGCCCCAATGAGAAGGAAAGCTGAAAACCGGCAGATCGGCGCATAACGAAAAAGGCCAGCAGAATGGTTACTGATAGCTGGGCCAAAACGCACTGGAAACGAAAAACGATGTGCCCGGGGCCCTGACAATACAGCCACCATCCCAGCAAAAGCAGGATGAGGCAGCGAAGCAGGATATGCCTGCGGATCTCCCGGTGAGAGGCTCCCCTTTCCCGACGCTTTGCATAGGAAAATGGCATTGCAACCCCCACAATAAACATAAAAAAAGGCTGGATCAGATCCCAGAAATGCAGCCCCGCCCAGGGATGGTGGTGAAACTGTTCGGCTATGAAATGTATCACGCTTCCCTCTTCGGATCCTGTTGCAAGTATCTGAAAGAGCTGGGTAAATTCAACAATGAGCAGAAACATGGTAAATCCGCGAAAGAAGTCGAGTGAGAGCAACCTTTCTCCCGGTGCTGGGCTCTGTGTCATGGTTTGGGTTTTTTAGTGGGTAAAGCATTTAGAAGGGCCAAAATACTGTCGTTGGCTTCAAAGATCTTTTCATCAGCCCTTTGTTCTAAACAATCCATCCCACAAATATAATCGTCATTGTGAATTATTTCAGGGTATTGCCTTGATTCGATCACTTGTTTTCACAACCGTCTTTATCCGGATAACAACATGGCTGTGGCTTATCACCAATTCAGGCTAGCAGCACTCCATATAATAAGCTTTCGTAATTTCTATACATTATTTTATCTTTATATACTTCATCTATTTCGGTATTTCATAACTTACTGTAATTTTATAAGCCGATTTTTTTAATTTATCATTGTTCTTTTCTAATTTTGACTTGGCTGTGTGAAATTGATTTGTTGATCTTGGCTAGGTAAGCTGCGACTATTTATCTGATTTTTCAGTGCAAAAGCAGATTTTGTCTTGGTACGGGTTAACAGTCATTCAGGGCAGTTAGGGCAAGGTTGCGAGCGATGTTTCTGCTAAGTGACAGGGGCTTGCCGTACTTATCTCTAAGAAAAATTATTAATTCTTGCTCTTATCTAGTGTTACGTGAAGGAAAAACAAGCTTGGTATGTCTTTTATACGCATCCACGTTCCGAAAAAAAAGTCCGTGATGCATTAGTATCAATGAAGTTTGAAGTTTATCTTCCTCTGAAAGAGGAGTTTCACGAATGGAAAAACCGTCAGAGAAAGCGTATCTTGAAGCCTCTTTTCCCAAGTTATATCTTCGTTCGAACATGTCCAAGTCTTATTTTCAAAGTGTTGCAACTTCCAAATATCAAAAGCTACATTGGATCTGGTTCAGCCCCTTCAACCATATGCTCAGAAGAAATAGCACTGATTCAAAAAACGCTTGATTCTAAAGTAGATCCATTCATGGAAAATGGAAAAGTAATCGGTAAGACTGCAAGAATTATTCATGGACCTTTCAGGGGTTGTGAAGGTATTCTGTATAAAAGAAATGGACGCAATAGATTTCTAATAGAGATTAACAACAATCTCTTCAATCTAAGTATTGAGGTGAAATCAAAAGAGATAATAATAATTCCTGAAGGAAGATTGAAGGCATAAATATTACTTGAGTTCTAAACGACGCATATTTACTTTTCGTCACGAAAATCCAAACAAGAATAAATTAGATACGAAAAATGAGAGGAGAATCACTCATAAACCTGTTCCCATACACGTTTATGCTCCAGAAATGGTAGCATCTCCTCTCAAACTTCCAAAAATAGTAAAAGTTAGTCCAGTGAAAACTATTAAATATAAAAGCGATGAAAAAATCAGTTTTCGAAAAGTTTCAGGCGAAGAGCCTGGGAAAAGAAATAACAAAGTCTATTGTTGGCGGAGATTATGAACAGTGTATAGCCGATTGTATGGCTAATTCCGATCCTTATTGCGATTATGGAGCCTATTATCCAGGTTGTGCTTGTTCTTGTGGCAAATCGCAGTACTGTTCTATGAAATTTGGTGGTAACACCGATGAGTTTCCTTACTGCAATTATTGGTAGTGTTTGAGTTATAGTTGATGGGTATGAGATATATTTCATACCCATCTTATTTTTCTCTGTATATGATAATTGTTAAAAAAGCTAAGATCATAAAGTCTTTAGGTCTTAACATATATTATTCCATAAATATTCAGCTTTCGTGGCTATAATCAACAAAGAAGATTTAATGATCAGGAGTACAAAAACCAATGAAATACTTGGCACTCCTCCAAATTTCCTTATACGGTCAGGTATTAGTCTAATCACTCTAATGCTTCTATTGTTTTTTTCTGTTTCATTCATAATTAGTTATCCCGATTATATCAATTCAGAGATAATCATTACAGGAGGTAAGCCTCCTGTAGATGTTATTGCCTCAAAATCAGGAGTAATTGATAGCATTTATGTACAAGAAGGAGAAATTGTAGAAGAGGGGCAAGTATTGGCCATAATGGAAAATCCTGCTGAATATACTGATATATGTACCCTGAAACAGTTTCTCACAACAGTAAAGGGCATGCTTTATTCACAAAACCTTGATGCTATTAATGTTGATAATAAATTGAAATTAGGAGAGTTAACGCCTTATTATAAAAAACTGGTGAATTATATAGTTGAATACAATAAATATCTTCGAATCAATGCAGTCGGTCAGGTGAAAGAAAGGACGGAATCCACAATAATGCAAAACATTAAACAATCATTATTTCACCTGGAAGAAGAATTGATTAGATGGGAAAAACAATATGTTCTAAAGGCAAAAACCTCAGGGGCTGTCTCATTTTACAAATTATGGGCTGCAAAACAAACTGTTAGTGAGGGTGACGTATTGTACCTTATCATTCCTGAAGCATCTCATTTTTTTGGGTATACCTATATTTCTGTCACCTCTTCTAATAAACTAAAGGTGGGCCAGCAAGTAAATATTAAGCTTGATTCGTATCCATATGAGGAATTTGGCATGGTTAAAGGTGAGGTTCATTCTATTTCCCGCTTCGCGAAAGACAGTAGGTATATTGTTAAAATCGAACTTCCCGATGGATTGAGCACAACATATAATAAGTATTTAGACTTCATTCCAGAAATGAAAGGCGAAGCTCAAATACTTATAGAAGATTTAAGACTGATTGATCGAATTTTTGGCAGGTTGAAAAACAGGTTCCAATAATTATGGAAAAATCTCGAATCAAGAAATACAGGTTTCCTTTCTTCCACCAGTTGGATAGTAAAGACTGTGGACCAGCTTGTATAAAAATGATTTCTACTTATTACGGAAAAAATTATTCAATCCAATTCTTGCGGGAGAATGCTCACATTAGCCGCTTAGGAGTCTCTTTGTTGGGAATTAGCGATGCAGCTGAAAAAATTGGGATGCATACACTTGCTGCTAAAGTGAGCTTCGATATGCTTAAAAAGGATGCTCCCTTGCCTTGTATTGTTCATTGGAACCAAAACCATTTTGTAGTGGTTTATAAAATCAAGAAGGGGAAAGTTTTTGTTTCAGATCCGGCAATTGGGCATGTAAAGTACACGGAAAAACAATTTTGCAAATCCTGGTATGGAGCTGACTACAGTGTTGATATTGAAGGAGTTTTGTTATTGTTAAAACCTACGCCTGATTTTTATAAGCCAGACATTGAAGAGAAAACAAATAAAGCCACATTTCTTTTCATTCTACAATATCTAAAACCACACAAAAACCTTGTTCTTCAACTTGCTTTAGGTTTGGTTGCAGGTAGTTTGCTTGGATTGGTATCACCTTTTCTTACACAGGCATTGGTAGATTTTGGAATTAACAATCAGGATATAGGATTTGTTTACCTGATCCTCATTGCACAAATCATGTTTTTTGTGGGGAAAACTTCTATTAACCTTATCAGAAGTTGGGTTTTATTACACATGTCAACACGGGTCGACATAGCCATTATTTCAGACTTTCTAATAAAGCTGATGAAATTGCCAATGGCCTTTTTCGATACCAAAAACCTTGGTGATATACTTCAGCGCATTCGAGACAACGACCGGATAAAGTCATTTCTTACATCCTCGTCTTTGAGTACAATATTCTCAATGTTCAACCTTGTTGTGTTCAGTTTTGTTTTGTTGCACTATAGTTTGGTAATTTTCTTGTTATTTCTCTTTGGCAGTACTATTTATGTCTCCTGGATTCTCTTTTTCCTTGCGAAAAGGAAGCAGATTGATTACAGGCGATTTAGCCAGTCGGCAGCAAATCAGGGAAACGAAATACAGTTAATCCAAGGAATGCAGGAAATTAAACTCAACAATTGTGAAAGGAAGAAACGTTGGGAGTGGGAAAATATTCAGGTGAGCCTCTTTAAGGTGCAGATAAGCAGCCTGACTTTAGAACAGGTGCAAGGTACTGGCAGCAGCTTTATCAATGAATTAAAAAATATAATAATCACATTCTGGGCAGCAAAAGAGGTCATTGAAGGAAGTATGACACTAGGCATGATGATGGCTGCACAACAGATATTGGGGCAGCTCAATGCGCCTGTTACACAATTAGTTGGATTTATCAGAAGTGCCCAGGACGCTAAAATAAGTTTGGAACGACTTGGGGAGATACATAATAAAGATGATGAGGATCAACATGTTGTTAAAGTCTCGAATATCCCTAAATGCAGCAATATTTTTATCCGTAATCTAGTTTTCAGGTATGGCGGAAATGATTCTGATACGGTCATAAATAATCTTAGCCTGCATATCCCTCAAGGGAAAACTACTGCAATAGTTGGAGCCAGTGGTAGCGGGAAAACCACTTTGCTAAAATTATTACTCAAGTTTTATGAGCCTGAAGGTGGAGAAATCATGTTAGAAAACATCCCTTTGAAAAATATTGACGCACAGTACTGGAGAAGTCAGTGCGGAGTGGTGATGCAGGATGGATATATTTTTTCGGATACCATTGCCGGAAATATTGCAATGAGTGATGATTCTCCGAATATTGATAAACTAGTTCATGCTGCAGGGGTGGCGAATATCAATAGTTTTATTGAATCACTGCCTCTAAGTTATAACACAAAAATTGGACCTGATGGATTAGGACTAAGCCAGGGACAAAAACAGAGAATATTGATTGCAAGGGTGGTTTATAAGAATCCTCAAATCCTATTCTTTGATGAGGCTACTAGTTCATTGGATACGAAAAATGAACGAGAAATAACTGATCGGCTAATTGGTTTTGGCAAAGGAAAAACTTTGGTTGTAATTGCTCACCGTTTGAGCACTGTTAAGAGTGCTGATCAGATAGTTGTCATTGATCAGGGTGAGATAAAGGAATCAGGCACACACAAGGAACTGGTAAGATTAAAAGGATACTACTTCAACCTTGTAAGAGACCAGTTGGAATTGAATACTTAACGCATAAACCTATACCAATTATGAAGGAAGAAAAATGGTATCACCAAAAGGAGTTTGGTAGCAGTAATGTTATTGCAGTATCTAAAAACTTATTATATCACCTTTGCATTCCGGTAACTAATAGTTATTTGACAAGTTCAATAAAAAATCATCCCAATTCGAGAACTATTGCTTCCATAAGCGCAATGCTCAAAAAGCTTAAAATAAGGAATATGACCGTTAAAATAACTGTTGATGAATTAAATGAAATTCCTTATCCGGCTATAGCACAAATAAAGAAAAACGATTCAGGCTATTTTATTATGCTTAAGTGCATAAATAGCAATCAAATAAAGTACATTGACCCGGATGTGGGTTGGGTAACTGAATCGAAGATTGAATTTCAAAAAAAGTGGACAGGGATTGTGTTGATGGCTGATGCCGAAGAATCGATCGGGGAGCAAGATTATAAGAAAAAAAGGTTGTACGAAAAACTAACAACCCTGAAGGCGCCTTTTTTGGTGGTCGCTGGGATTATTTTACTAGGATTAACAATATCTTTCGTTATAATTTCCAGATCATTCTTTATTGGCGACTGGTTACCATTGTTTCTGATTAAAGTGGCCGGGGTTGCTATTTGCATACTTCTTCTAATAAAGACAATTGACAGCCAAAACCCACTTGTTAATAGAATATGTAACCTGGGTAAGAAAAAGAACAATATTAATTGCAACAGCATATTAGATTCCTCTGCTGCCAAATTGTTTGGGGTTATAAGCTGGACTGAGATTGGTTCATTCTATTTCATCGGAAGTTTCTTCACATTAGTTTTCTCACTTTTCACAAACTCGAAAGAAGTCATTTGGTGGTTTTTAGCCATGATTAACCTGCTTGCACTGCCATATACCGTTTATTCGATTATTTATCAGGCTCTTGTTGCTAAACAATGGTGTACACTTTGTACTGCGATCCAATTACTTTTATGGCTGGAATTTATATTCCTTTTTAATACTTCCCTTTTTGCCGAACTCCCCGATTTTAATCTTTTAGTTATCAACGTTATTGCTTGGGGATTTTTGCTTCCGTTGATATTTTGGGTAGTGGTAAAACAAGGATTAGTCCAGTCTAAAGCAGTACAACCATTACAGGATAGATTAAAAAAGTTTTTAATGAATCCAAAGCTATTGAACAAATTATTAGTAAATGGAAAGAAAATGGAACCCGGAGTCTTCACCAATGATATTATTATTGGCAATCCTGAATCAAAGACTGTTGTTACTTTGGTCATAAGCATGTACTGTGGCCCTTGTGCAACTGCTTTCAAACAAATGAATGCTTTAGTTAAAGAATCTGGTAATTTTTGTGTAGTAATCCGTTTTTCTGCAAAGTCTGAGGATAATGATCTAAATACCAACAATATAGTAAAATTTATCCTCGCAGCCACATTTGAGAAAAACACAAATGAGGTGATTGAGTTAATCAAAGACTGGTACGAGAAAGGAAATTGGGATTTCAATAGTTGGATGAAAAAAAATCCACTATCTAGCCAGGAAACACTCACTAAAGCAATACCAATATTAGAAGCACATATTAATTGGTGCAAAAAGGCAGTTATTCAAAAAACACCTACAATCTTCATCAACAACTATGAAATTCCAGAAGGTTTTTCTTCTGCAGACATCCCATACTTTTTGGAATTGTATTAAGAATTACGAAAATGAGATTTTATAAAATTAGATAAATCAACAGGTTCAATCACTATTGTGCTTAATAGGAAGATATGAAGCTGTTAAAAGTCTATTCTATGAACCCTTTTTTCTTGGATTTTACCTTCATAACCTTACTCCACTAAAGATGTAAAAAAGAAAACCAGGCACCAAGCTGCAGGATCAGTGATCCTGCAGACGGTGTGGAAATAATCCATGGCACCCAGGTAACAATATCTGTGAATGCAAACAATAACACAGATGGAGATGTATACGGGGTAGATTTCTATACCAATGATGCAAGCCTGGGGACATCAAACAGCATTCCTTTTCATTCTGTATTTTAACGAGGATTAAAACGCTAAAAATCGTGTGTAATGAAACAAGTATCATTTAAAGCTGTACTATTTCTTTTCCTGCTTTTCCCTTCTTGCATTGATCCGGTTGACTTCAGTGAAGGAGTTGATTCCAAAAGTCTGGTTGTTGATGGAATGATCACCAATGAACCCGGACCTTATACAATAGAACTTGAAAGGACCCTGAATTACACCACAACAAACGAGTATACTGAAAAAGTCCGGGGCGCAATTGTTTTTTTATCAGATGATGCAGGTAATGCCGAAACACTCACTGAAGGTCACATGCCGGGTGTTTATAAAACAGATCCCGATGGTATACAGGGGGTTCCGGGCAGGTATTATAAGTTAGAGATTTTCACTCCCGATGGTAAGCACTATGCGTCAGACTATGAATTGTTAAGCCCAGTTTCCGAAATTGACTCGGTTTATTATGAGCGCCAACAACATCAGGAATTAGACAAGTACAATCATGTGCGAACCTTTGTAGGTTTTCAAATCTATATTGATACCCGAGACCCGGAAAATTCAGGCAATTTCTATATGTGGAGTTGGAGTGGAACTCATGAAGTGCATACACAACCCTGGGACTATTTGTGGTTATATGTGCCAGCCCCTAAAGACTGTTGTGAAACTTGCTGGGTGACAGAGCTTCCCAGTAAAATAGTCCTATTGAATGACAATTTAGTTAATGGCAATCAATTAATTCAATTCCCTGTTGCATTTGTAAGAATAGAAGATAGTGATGGGAACAGACTTTTTCGTGGGAAATACTATGTTGAGGTAAAGCAATATTCACTAAGCGAAAGGGCTTACAAGTATTGGTCCTTAATAGAGGAACAAATAAATAGCTCAGGTTCGATTTTCGAAGCTCCTCCTTCAGCAATTTTGGGTAATATCGAAAATGTAGATGATCCCGAAGATCTTGTTTTCGGCTATTTTGGAGCTTCTGCCAGATCCACAAAGAGTTTTTTCATCCCGGCCAGTGAGACGCCATATCCTCCCGATGATACATTGATTTGGCCGGATGATTGCAGGCGATTTCCACATAGTACATCCATAAAGCCTTCTTTTTGGTAGATGAGCTTTGTCATAAAGCTTAAAAACGTGAAAAACTTAAGCACATATTCATTGACCCTATCCATCCTTGTTTTAACCGGCATGATCTTACTCAATCTTGGATGTGATAAGGAGAACCAGGCTCCAAGTTGCAGGATAACAGCCCCTAAGGAAGGGGACGAGATACCCCATGGCACCCAGGTGACGGTATCCGTGGATGCAGATGATTCAGATGGATCAGTATATGGGGTAAACTTTTATGTCAATGATGCAAGCCTGGGTACATCAAACAGCATTCCTTTTCAATATGTATGGAATACATTGGCTAACGAAACCGGGGATAATACCATCAGGGCTACTTCAAAAGACGACCAGGGATATACCAAAACAGATGAGATTACTGTAAGACTAACCGAGGGAGACCCGATTGCGGATTTCTCAGCATACCAGACTTCAATATGTCCGGATTCATCCGCTCAATTTTATAACCGCTCCATAAATAATCCCACAAGCTGGTTATGGGATTTTGGTGATGGAAATACTTCCTCATTGGAGAATCCATCTCATGTCTATACCTCTACAGGGATTTACACGGTTTCTTTAAAAGTAACAAACAGCTATGGCACAGATTCAGATAGTAAAGAAGATTTTATTGTTGTCCCGGAACCGGTAAGAGACTATGATGGCAATATATACCAGACTGTACAGATTGGCGATCAATTGTGGTTGAAGGAGAATCTGAAAACCACCCACTATGCCGATGGAACCCCATTGGTTGACGGGACGGGAGCAGGAGATATTACCGGGGACTATACCACAAAATACTGTTTTGCATATGATGATGATAGTAGCTATGTGGATACGTATGGGAGACTCTACACCTGGGCAGCTGTCATGAATGGAACACCGGGCAGTGATGCAAACCCATCCGGGGTACAGGGCGTATGCCCCGATGGATGGCATGTCCCTAGTGATGAGGAATGGCAGGAACTGGAGATGTACCTGGGTTTTACCGAGTATGAAGCCAATCAAACCGGATGGCGTGGAACTATTGAAGGCTCAGTGCTGAAAGAACCCGGGACGAGCCACTGGTCAAATTCTCGTAGAAACTATTTCCCAGGCACCAATGAAAGCGGTTTCAGTGCATTGCCTGGTGGAAGTCGTCATTATAATCAAACTTTCAGGAAGATTACAGAGCGCGCCAATTTCTGGAGCGCGACAGAAAGCATCGGTATCTATGCATGGCAACGCCGGTTATACTGCGATAAATCGCAAATATACCGCTATGACGATTACAAATCCAGAGGCTATTCGGTAAGGTGTGTGAAGGATTAAAACGCTAAAAATCGGGTGTAATGAAACAAGTATTATTTAAAGCTGTACTATTTCTTTTCCTGCTTGTCCCTTCCTGCATTGATCCGGTTGATTTCAGTGAAGGAGATGATTCCAAAAGTCTGGTTGTTGATGGAATGATCACCAATGAACCCGGACCCTATACCGTATCCCTTTCAAGAACAACTGACTACAACGAATTATTTAGCAGCGTAGAAAGGGTTACGGATGCGATTGTGATGATATCTGATGACCAGGGCAATGCGGAACTGCTCACAGAAACCTATGTCCCGGGTATTTACCAAACAGATCCCGATGGTATGCAGGGGGTTCCGGGCAGGTACTATAAGCTAGAGATTCTCACTCCCGATGGTAAACACTATGCGTCAGACTATGAATTGTTAAGCCCCGTACCCGGAATTGACACCATCTACTATGAACGCCAGATTATCCAGGAACCGGATGATCAATATCATGTCCAGGATGTGGATGGTTTCCAGATTTATGTAAAGACAAGTGATCCGGAAAAAAGCAAAGACTTTTACATGTGGTCCTGGACCGGAACCCATGAGGTCAATACCCAGCCATGGGACTATATGGAAGATCCAATGAACCCAGCCCCAAAAGATTGTTGCGCTAAATGCTGGGTAAGCGAAACAGGCAGCAGCATCAGAATCTTTGATGATTTTCAGTCAGGAAGCAACCGGATCATTCAGGAGCCTGTCGATTTTGTACGACTATTCAACAGGAATGGAGCAAGACATTTCCGGGGAAAATACCACGTGAAGGTCAGACAGTTATCCTTGACAAATGAAGCTTATCATTATTGGTCTGCCATAAAAACCCAGATCAGCAGCTCCGGTTCAATATTTGGATCGCCCCCCGTAGCGATTTCTGGAAATATTTCGAACTGCGACGATCCGGATGATATTGTATTTGGTTTCTTTGGTGCTTCAGCCATAAGCACCTTAGGCATTTTTATACCGGCTTCTGAAATCCCGGTTCTTCCGGAAGACACCCTCATTTGGCCGGACGATTGCCGTACCCTGTCAAACAGCACGGCAATTATGCCAGAATTTTGGTAAGCTGATTATTCTTTAGTCCTGAAACATGAAACAAGTAAACCCACATTCACTTATTCTATGCATCCTTGCTTCTTCCCTCATGACCTTGCTCCCGCAAGCGTGTGAAAAAGAGAACCAGGCTCCAAGTTGCAGGATAACAGCTCCTAAGGAAGGGGAAGGGATACCCCATGGCACCCAGGTGACGGTATCCGTGGATGCAGATGATTCAGATGGTAAAGTTAACGGTGTTGACTTTTTTATCGATAATTCAAATATTGGCCTGTCAAACACTGGCCCTTATAGTTATCAATGGAATACATTAGACTACGAAATCGGAAGCCATTCCATTAAGGCAACTGCGAAAGATGACAACTGGAATACAAAATCCGATGAAAAAACTGTGGTACTGACAGAGGGTGTACCCGTAGCAGAATTTACGGTACACCAGACTTCAATATGTCTGGATTCATCCGCTCAATTTTATAACCGCTCCATAAACAGTCCCACAAGCTGGTTATGGGATTTTGGTGATGGGAATACTTCCTCATTGGAGAATCCATCTCATGTCTATACCTCTACAGGGATTTACACGGTTTCTTTAAAAATATCAAACAGCTATGGTTCAGACACCAAAACCAAAACAGAATATATCACGGTGACACCTCCGCTAACCGATTATGACGGCAATGTTTACCAAATGGTGCAGATTGGCGATCAATTGTGGATGAAGGAAAATCTGAAAACCACCCACTATGCCGATGGAACCCCATTGGTTGACGGGACGGGAGCAGGAAATATTACCGGGGACTATACCACAAAATACTGTTTTGCATATGATGATGATATTAGCTATGTGGATACGTATGGGAGACTCTATACCTGGGCAGCCGTCATGAATGGAACACCGGGCAGTGATGCAAACCCATCCGGGGTACAGGGCGTATGCCCCGATGGATGGCATGTCCCTAGTGATGAGGAATGGAAAGAACTGGAGATGTACCTTGGCATGTCTGAACAACAAGCATATACAACCGAGTGGCGCGGCTCTGATGAAGGGCTAAAGCTTAAAGAAGGTGGTATTAGCCATTGGTGGGGGCAACTAAGTTCAAGGGTTATAGGAACAAATGAAAGTGGTTTTACGGCTTTGCCGGGTGGTAGTCGGTGGTACAATGAGTCATTTCAACATTTAACTTACCGGGCGAACTTCTGGAGCGCCACTGAGAGTATGAATTCATTCGCCTGGTGCCGCCGTTTGTATTACGATAAAGCTTGGGTTTACCGCTATGACGATTACAAATCCAGAGGCTATTCGGTAAGGTGTGTGAAGGATGAGGAAGAGTAAATATGAAAACAGTATTTCGATGAATAAATCCAAAAACTCAATACTGGCTATTCTTAGCTTCTTGGTGATGCTAATTCTACCCGGGATAAATTCTTTCTCTCAAGACCTGAACCAGTCAGGGGAGAAGACCTCTGCTATGTACGAGAAAATATACCTCCATTTTGACAAACCCTTTTATATTCTGGGCGAAACCATATGGTTTAAAGCCTATCTGGTAAATGCCAGGGGAAATGCTCCATCCACCTTAAGCGGAATTATCTACGTGGAACTGCTGGACTCTAACGGAAAAATGATTGCCCGCCAAATACTGAAGGCAGAAAATGGCTTTACAAATGGGGAGTTTATTTTGCCGGGAGACCTGGTCCGGGGGAAATACCAGGTTAGGGCATATACGAACTGGATGAGGAATTTTGATCAGGATTTTTTCTTCACAAAAGACATATCCATCTATGATCCACTTAATGAATACAAAGAAATAAAGGCCGATTCTTCCGATCGGAGTGTCGATTTGCAATTTTTCCCAGAAGGAGGATCCCTGGTTTTGGGTTTAACCAGCAAAGTGGCTTTCAAAGCAATCAATGAAACGGGCAAAGGTGTAGATGTAAAAGGCGAAATTATCGACCAGGAGGGTCAGACAATTACCTCTTTTGAAAGCTTTCACCTGGGCATGGGAGCATTTGAATTGAAACCGGAAAAAGGAAAAGCCTATTTCGCAAACCTTATTTCGGAAAATGGAAGGAGGGTCAGGTATGCCATTCCGGCTGCGAAAGAAGATGGCATAGTTATGAGGGTGGATAATGCCCCTGATGATGTAGTCAGGATTAGTGCTCTGGCCAAAGGCTCACTGTTAAATGATCTGGCCGGTGGACTTGTTATTGTGGCACAGTCTGGAGGTAAACCTTGTCATACCGCCAAAGCTGCTATTAACGAAGACTCATCATTTACAATGGCTATCCCCAAAAGAGATTTGCCCACCGGCATTGCACAGATTACACTATTAAATAGCCAGGGGAAACCCCTTTGCGAGCGCTTAATCTTTGTGAACCATCATGATGCGCTCAGGGTCAGGATTGAGACGGATAAAAAAAGCTATGGTCCCAGAGAGAAAGTCCATGTAAGCGTAAGCGTTAATGATGTTCATGGAAATCCGGTCGAAGCTAATTTTTCATTGGCTGTGACAGACCTTAGCCAGGTAGTTGATCCGGGGAAGGGTGAGGATAATATCCTGAGTAACTTATTACTTACCTCAGAACTAAGAGGGAATATAGAAGAACCGGGATTCTATTTCAAAGAAGAGAATAAAGATGCTGAACTAGCTTTAGATTATCTGATGCTCAGTCAGGGATGGAGAAGATACATTTGGGCGGACAATCAAAACAACCAACCCTCTTCAGTTAATTATGCTCCTGAAAAGGAAACCTTTAACAGAAGAGCCCGGGTAATAAGAGACTCCGGTATGGTTCCGGGGCAAATGGCAAGGGCTATGTTTATACTGCCCTCCGGGAATGGGGCATACAGCAAGTTTCCGGATATGGATGGCTATCTGAATCTGAATGCTGATGTGACATTGGGGAAAGCATACCTGTTCTATGCTGTGGATGATGCTAAGGGAAATCAAAGTGCTTGTACCATTAAGGTTCAGGACAGCTGGCCGGAATATTCATCAAATACAATGCAAAAAACGGAATATGTCGGACCAGAGATAAGCGACTGCCTGGAAAGAAGGGCCCTCCGGTTTAAAATAGAATCTACCTATGGGGTCTCGGCCGGATCAAACCAAACAGATCCCATAGATACGCTGATCGCTAATCAGAAGTCTGGGGTCTGCTTCCACACCGCAGAAGCAGACTATGTATACCGTATGGATCAATACAATAGTTTCACTTCAATGGCAGAGTTATTCAGAGAAGTGGTTCACTATGTTAGTTACGTATATAACAAGAAAGGAGATAAGATCAGGGTTTATTCATCTGAACAGAGAAAAAGGTTTGACCATCCACCCCTGTTTTTCGTGGATGGCATTCCGACCCATAGCAAAGACTTTGTAAGGAATCTGAAACCAGAAGATATTGAAAGCATCGGGGTGATTAATACAAGCCGAAAGATTAGGCAATTCGGATTTCTGGGTATGAATGGCGTCGTGCTTATTCAGACAAAGAAAAGGACGACAACACCCGCCGATGTAGCTGATCAACATATGCTGGAATTCCAGGGATGTCACATTTCAAGGGAGTTTTACTCACCTGTGTATGACAGTCCCATACCAGAGCGTAGTAAACCGGATATACGAGCATTGCTTTACTGGAATCCCATGGTCCTGACTGATTCCAAGGGGGAGGCCAGTTTATCCTTCTACAACACGGATAATATTACATCCATTGGCCTCAGGCTTGAGGGTATTTCATACATGGGTACTCCCGGCTTTGCAGACCATTTATATACGATCATCCCTGAAACGATTCTCCCATGAAAAAATCTGTATCGATGCTGATAGTGATGCTGGTCGGGGTAAGTTTAGTCCTATCTCAGGAAGTTTCAGAGATTCGTTTTTCGGGTGATTTCGAAAATACCTCTCTGAAGGAAGTATTGCTGAAGATTGAAGAGGAGCACCACATTTCCTTCTTCTTTAAGGATGAATGGCTTTCGGGTATTGAAATAACAGCCCATTTTAAGGATGCACCCCTTACCAGGGTTCTGGAGGATATTCTCTATATGAATGATCTCTCCTATATCGTTTTCAATCCTTATTCGATTTATCTTATTAATGAAGCATCTGAAGCATACGAAGCAACAAAAGCAGCAGATTCAACAAAGCAGTCCGCGAATTTAACTCAGCAAGTAGTTAAACCTGAAACCCGGGAAAGGCAGGGTGTTGAAAGAATTGTATTCGGTGTAAATCGAACATCATTAAAAGATAGTCGGGCCACCCTGTCGGGCTACATAAAGGAAGCGAAAAGCGGCCAGGAGATCATAGGAGGCACCGTGTATGTGGAAGAACTTGGGAAAGGAGCCGTAAGCAACAGAAATGGCTATTACTCGCTCACAGTTCCTACCGGGGAGTATCACATCTCCTATAGTTTTATGGGCCTGAAAAAAGAAACCAAACAAATTTCTTTATATGCTTCCGGATCATTAGATATTGAGCTGGAAGCGTCTCCCTTTGAAATGGAAGAGGTAGTGGTAATGGGTGAAGCGGCCGATGTGAATGTTTCAGGCATCCAGATGAGTACAATCAAACTGGATATGAAAGTCATAGAACAAATGCCGGCTTTCATGGGAGAAGTTGATGTGATTAAAAGCCTGTTGCTGCTACCCTCTGTAAGTACAGTCGGAGAGGGGTCCTCGGGTTTTAATGTTCGGGGAGGGAATACCGACCAGAATCTGGTTTTATTGGATGATGCCCCTATTTTCAACTCTTCGCATGCTTTTGGTTTCTTTTCAGCCTTTCATCCCGATGCCATAAAGACCGCCACCCTGCATTCGGGAGGGATTTCCGCAAAATATGGCGGAAGGCTTTCATCCATACTCGATATTCAGCAGAAAGAAGGCAACTTAAAGGAATTCACTGGAACAGGAGGAGTGGGCCTGGTATCGAGTCGTCTGGCCCTGGAAGCCCCGATTGTAAAAGATAAATGCTCCTTTCTGATTGCCGGAAGAACGACCTATTCCGACTGGATACTGCAACAGATACCAGACATGAATGTAAGAAACAGCACCGTTGCCTTTTATGATGCCACGGCCAAAGTCTCTTATGCTTTCAACCACAAGAACAAAGTATCCCTATCCACCTATACCAACAACGACAGATTCAGATTTGGCCTTGATACCACGTATAACTGGAGGACAAGGAATGCAGTTCTAAAGTACAACCACATTTGGGGTGATAGTCTTTTCTCCGATTTCACAGCCATCTACAGCAGGTATAATTACCTCGTAAATAACCAGTTAGAAACACGCGCCTTTGAATTGAACTACGGAATACTATACAGAGGCCTGAAAGCAGATTTCAGCTACTTCTCACAAAAGCACCAACTGGATTTTGGAGCAAGTTTTATAAGGTATGACCTGCAACCCGGAACGTTAATGCCCGATTCGGAGGTATCCGGAATCAATCCGGTTGCAATGGAAGAGGAACAGTCACGGGAAATGGCTATATATCTCAATGATGAGTATGAAATAAACGCCCGTGTCAGCATCATGCTTGGATTAAGGTATTCGCTGTTCCATAATCTTGGGCCGGGAACAGTCCGTTTGTATCAGGACAATATTCCAAAAGATCTGTCTACCATTACTGACACTTTATACTATAACAGTGGCGAACTCATTAAATCCTATGGAGGATTCGAACCCAGGGTTTCCCTGAAAATTGGCCTCGGACCCTATAGTTCCTTGAAAATCTCTTACAACAGGATGAGGCAATATATTTCCCTGATTTCCAATACAGCTGCAATGACCCCCATCGATATTTGGAAAACCAGTAATACCCACATCAGGCCTCAGATTGGGGATCAGGTGATTGTCGGCTATTTCCGGAATTTTTCCGGAAACTCCATCGAGACTTCCGTTGAAGCCTATTACAAGCATATTAACAATCTGCTTGAATACAAAGACGGAGCTGTATTGTTGCTCAATGAAATCCTTGAAGCTGATTTACTGGAAGGTCGGGGCAGAGCTTATGGAATCGAATTCATGGGAAAAAAGAAAACGGGCAGACTCACGGGCTGGGCCAGCTATGTGTATTCCAGAAGCGAAAGACTGGTGCGGGGAAATTTTCCGGAGGAAACCATAAATCTTGGGAAATACTATCCTTCGAACTACGATAAACCCCACAGTGTAAAATTCTTTGGCAACTACAGAATTACGCAAAGATGGAGTTTATCTGCCAATTTTATTTATGGGACCGGCAGACCTTTTACAGCCCCCTACTCAAAATACCTGATCGACAATGATTACATCGAGTACATCACTGTTGGGAATTTCTCCCAGAGGAATCAGTTCCGAATTCAGGATTATCACAGGCTGGACATATCAGTAACACTGGGTCAGGGACATAAGAAATACCGGAAGTGGAAGGGAAGCTGGACTTTCTCAGTCTACAATGTTTACGGAAGAAAGAATGCCTATTCAGTATTTTTCAAAGATGAATATGGAGTTCCACCCATGCCTTACAGGCTGTCTGTTCTGGGAGTCCCCTTTCCTTCCCTGACTTATAATTTCACGTTTTAAGGGGCTTTTGAATTGTAAAAAAGGCCCGAACCGGGGTCTCCTGTCCAGGTGGTCAGTGCAAACATGGCTATGGATTAAGCAGCCTCCGCAGAACTTCCGGGTGTACCCTCTCTGAACACTTTACCTGGATGCCATTGGGAAAAAGAAAA